>Ga0207696_1000091_pt1 | contig 187999 bp, 155 predicted proteins | sample KBSS54metaG_FD_184403 | JGI IMG/M metagenome (GOLD analysis project Ga0207696, IMG submission 184403) | Switchgrass rhizosphere microbial communities from Kellogg Biological Station, Michigan, USA - KBS S5-4 metaG (SPAdes) (version 2) | ecosystem: Host-associated > Plants > Roots > Rhizosphere... | reverse complement strand
TCGCCGAACTCGAAGGCGCCTCCGCCCGCGTCGCCGTCGACGAAAAGCGCATGATCAACTGCCGCGCCGACCTCAACCAACTCGTGCCCTTCAAGTACGACTGGGCCTGGCAGAAATACCTCGACGGCTGCGCCAACCACTGGATGCCGCAGGAGGTCAACATGACCGCCGACATCGCCCTGTGGAAAAACCCCGAAGGCCTCACCGACGACGAACGCCGCATCGTCATGCGCAACCTCGGCTTCTTCTCCACCGCCGACTCCCTGGTCGCCAACAACCTGGTGCTGGCCGTGTACCGCCTGATCACCAACCCGGAGTGCCGCCAGTACATCCTGCGCCAGGCTTTCGAAGAAGCGATCCACACCCACGCCTACCAGTACTGCATCGAATCGTTGGCCATGGATGAAGGCGAGATCTTCAACATGTACCACGAGATCCCATCGGTGGCCAAAAAAGCCGCCTGGGGCCTGAAATACACCCGCTCGATCTCCGATCCGAAGTTCGAAACCGGCACCGTCGACACCGACAAGGAACTGCTGCGCAACCTGGTCGCCTACTACTGCGTGCTGGAAGGCATCTTCTTCTACTGCGGCTTTACCCAGATTTTGTCGATGGGCCGCCGCAACAAAATGACCGGCGTTGCCGAGCAGTTCCAGTACATCCTGCGCGATGAGTCGATGCACTTGAACTTCGGTATCGACGTGATCAACCAGATCAAGATCGAAAACCCACACCTGTGGGATGCCGAGATGAAGGAAGAAGCGACCCAGATGATCCTGCAGGGGACTCAGCTGGAGATTGAATATGCGCGCGACACCATGCCGCGCGGTGTGCTCGGTATGAACGCTGCGATGATGGAAGACTATCTGAAGTTCATCGCTAACCGTCGCCTGTCGCAGATTGGCTTGAAGGAAGAGTATCCGGGGACGACTAACCCGTTCCCGTGGATGAGTGAAATCATGGATTTGAAGAAAGAGAAAAACTTCTTCGAAACCCGTGTGATCGAGTACCAGACCGGCGGTGCGCTGAGCTGGGATTGATTAAAAAACGGCCCCTTTCTGGGGCCGTGCTGTTTCACTTGTCGATGTTTTTTATGCCCAATCAAACCATCAAGACCCCCTGCATCGGCCTGTGCTCCACCGTTTACGGCGACCTGGTCTGCCGGGGCTGCAAGCGTTATCACCATGAAGTGATCCAGTGGAATGGCTACAACGCCGAGGAAAAGCAGGCGGTATGGCTGCGCCTTGAGCAATTGCTGGTGCAGGTGATGGCCAGCAAGCTGGAAGTGTTCGACCCGCAGCGCCTGCGCCAGCAACTGGAGGACCGCAAGGTTCGCTTTATGCCGCACCAGTCGCCGTATTGCTGGGCGTACCAGCTGATTGCCCGGGGCGCACGGGTGATTTCCAGGCTGGACGCCTATGGGTTGGCGTTGTTGCCGGAGTTTCGCGAGCGCAGCCTGGCGGATTTGCGCGATGCCATTGACCGGGAGTTTTTCCTGCTGTCCGAGGCGCATTACGAGCGGTATATCGCCCCGGGCTTTATACGCGAAGTGTTTGGCCCGCCCCTCATCGCCAGCAGTAGGTGACCGTCGCAGTTGTCAAGCCTTGGCCAGGCTGCGTCAGCCCCTCACAAACAGCCCAACCAGCTGCCACGGCGTCATCTTCGTCACCATGATCATCACGATCACAAACATCCCCAGGAAGCCGAAGACGCCCAGCCAGAACCATTGCCGGTAAACACCACGGTATCCATCCTCCAGCGCCGTACCGGTCTCGGCCGCCCGCGAGGCCATCCGCTGCAAGCGCTTCTGCAGCACCAGCACCGGCAACCACAGCGAGCCCACACAGAGGAAGATGATCAACGCGGTCAGTATCCATTCAGTGGTCACCGGCAGCCCGGCCAGCCGGATCAGCAGCAAGCCCGTGATGATCTGGATGAAGCCCGCCGGCGTGGTGATCCAGGTGTCGAACCGTACGACCATGCGCGCCACATGGGCGATCACCTGCGGATTGCCGGTACGACTGGCGGCGATCAGGTAAAGATACGAGCCCATGCCGAAACCGAACAGGAAAATCGCCGCGATGATGTGCAGGTACTTCAGGCACAGGTAGAGCATCGGTCAGGCCTGCCCGTCAGAGAAGCGCACCGTCAGGCTCAGCTTCGTCGGTTCGTTGATGGCGGCCATGTATTCGTCGACGCTGATTTCGCCTACGCACGGGCGGGCGCCGGGTTCGGGCACGTAGCCGTGGGCCATTTTGATGGCGAGGGCGACGGCCGCGCAGCTGGGGATTTCCGGTCCCTTGTCGTCCAGAGCCGTGAGTTGCACCGCCAGGGACAGCGGCTGGCCTTGCATGCCCAGGCCCTGCACGTCGATGTACATCGCGCTTTTGCCATCGCCAAATCGTTCGAACCAGGTGCCCAGGCGATGCAGCCTGGCGGCCCACACGAGGTGGTCGCGCACGATGCCCATGCGTAGAGACTGGGCCAGCAGGTAATTGGCGACGCCGCCCAGCTTGAGCCCCGCACCGGCCTTGAAGCGCAGGGTATGGGCGCCATAACGGCCAGCGAATATATCCATGTCGGGCACGTCCACATTGGCCAGCACCCGCGTGCCGAGCTGGGGCATCCTGCGCAGCGTCAGGTCCTGCCAGCCCAGCACTTCGTGCACCTGGCCCTGCTTGAGTTGCTTGATCGGTTTGCCCGCATAGGCAAGCACGCCTTCGATGGTCGACAGCCCCGGCATCTTCGCCGACGAGGAAATGCCATGCTCGATGGCGTCGATGCGCATGAAGCGATCGCGGTACTGATCGATGATGGCGGACGACAACGTCGGCACAGAGCTGCAACCGCTGAGGACGGCCACGCCCGCCTGCCGGGCTTTCGCGTCCAGCACGCCGATGCCATTGACGAAGGCCCGGCAGTCCGACAGGTCGCAGTAGTTCACGCGCGCATCGATGCAGTGCTGGGCGACGGCATAGGACTGCCCCTGGAACGGGCCGCCGGTGTGGATCACCAACTGGATGTTCATCGACTGCAAGACGCCAGCGAACCCGACCGCCATGGCGTCGCCGCACCAGCTTTCGCACACACGGCCCGAGGAAGTTTTCAACGCATCGACTTTGCCCTGCAACTTGTGTGAGTTGCGGCCCGAGATCACCAGTTCAATGCCCGGCGCGCCCGCCAGGTGCCGGCAAATGATGCTGCCGAAGTTGCCGTAGCCGCCGATCACCATCACCCTGAGTGCCATGCCTGCTTCCTTGATCAATCAATTGTGCGCCGAGCCTGAAGCGGCCGGCGGCTGAAGATACCCGATGTGTCTAACCGCCTGACCCAGGATCGACACTCAGGCGGCATTACTCCCCGGTTTCAGGGCTGCTTACGATAAAACCCGGTCAGATAGTCCTGGCTGTCCGGCGCCGAGTTGTGCTCGATCACGGCAAAACCCTTCACCAGTTGGATGTGATACGGCCCGGCCCGAGGGGGCGCCTGGGGGGCGCGCACGATGATCAGGTTTGCGGTTTCCATCGGCACGCGTTGGTGCGTAGTGATGATGATCTTGTCGGTGCCGGTGTCTTTGAGCGTCACGCTGAGTTCCGCCACTTCCCGGCCCTGGGCATCGCGTTCGGGAAGGATTTTCAGGTCCAGGTCACCGTCGCGGTCAAGGAAGTCGTCGCGCATCTGGTAATGGCCATCGCGCTGGTCGCGGGCCACGTCGCCGAGTTTGTCGTACTCAGGCTCCCGGTCCTGCCTGTGCAGTTGAATCTGCAGTTCGGGCTGGTCGCCGCTGGCGCCACTGACCCAGGTGCCCGCGTAGTCATAAGGTTCGACGGTTTCCCGCGTGATGCGCCAGATGCCGGTTTGACGGCCATCATCGGCGTATTCGTGCAGGTAGATAAACGACTGGTCGCCGTATTCCCCCTGATCCCCCACCAGTTTGATCGGCTTGCCGCTGCCGCTTTTGGTGTAGCGCAACTCACCGATCAGCACCGCGCCCTGTTGCTGGTACCAGAGCTGCACCGGAATCTTGCCGTTGAGGGTGCCGGCCAGGAACTCGGGGTCTTCGTTGACCGGTCCTTCCAGTCTTGGCGTTTCCAGCCATTGGCCGTCCTTCCACTCACCGGTGGTGCGCAACATGTAGCCGCTGGGCATGCTGTTGTTGGCGTCATCGTCCGTCACAGGCACTTCTGCCTGGGTGTACGCGCTGAGTCGCACCAGTTTGCCATCGCGCATCTGATAGCGACTGGCGCGGGTCCAGCAGCAACCCCGGTCGGTCTGCGAATGGATAATGCCGTCCTTGGGATTGATCGAAAACATCCCGCCGGAGGTCTCGCTGGCCAGGTCGGTCAAGGGGCCATTCAGCACCCAGTGGGACGTGTGCGGGTCTTGCAGATACACGTCGTAACTGGACTGGAAGTCCTTATCTGCACCGGTGCCATTGCGGATCGCCAGGTCCTGGCGGCCATCCTGGTTGATATCGGCGAAGTACACCACGCCGTTCTCCCCCATCAGGCGCCAGTCCACGGTTCTGCCTTGCTGGTCCAGCGGCACATGGGCATCCGGGGTCTGCAATTGCTGAAGGATTTCGAGGGAGCTTTTATCGCGCAGGGTGATGAGCGCCGGCGCCAGGTGCTGCAAGTCCTGCGGCACCTCCGGGAACAACACCTCGACCAGGTATTGACCGCTGGGGTCATTGACCGAGAACGAACGGGGCTCGGCCATGACGGGAGCGGCCAGGGCCAGGGAGAGGAGTACACCGCTGAGTCGCGTACGCATCCAACGCATCCTTGCTGAAATTCGGGGGCGGCAGTGTAAAGGCAAACGGCGAAGGCTTCGAACAAATCGCTGTTTAGGCCCACTCAATGGCTGCTATGTTTTGTGCCTCACGAGCCAAAGGATGTGCCATGGAACCCTTAGCCACCAACGCTGCACTGGTGCTCATCGACATGCAGCAGGGCATGAATGACCCGAAGCTCGGGCGCCGCAATAATCCGCAGGCCGAGCAGCAGTTGCAGCAATTGCTCGGCGCCTGGCGGCAGTCGGGGCGGCCTGTGGTGCACGTCAGGCACATCTCCCGTACCCCCGGCTCGGTATTCTGGCCGGGCCAGCCGGGCTGCGAATTTCAGCCTGCGCTGCAACCGCTGGCCCACGAACATGTGGTGGAAAAGAACGTACCCTGTGCCTTCATCGCCACCGGGCTGGAACGCTGGCTGCACGCGCGTTCGATCAAGCAACTGGTGATCGCCGGGGTGATCACCAACAACTCCGTCGAAGCAACGGCACGCACAGGCGGCAACCTGGGCTTTGACGTGCTCGTCGCCGCAGACGCCTGCTACACCTTCGATCAAACCGATGGGTCCGGGCGCCTGTGGCCGGCGGAGGACGTGCACGCGCTGTCGCTGAGCAACCTGGCCATGGACTACGCCAGGGTGGTCGAAACGGCCGGAATTATCGGCGCTATGCGCTGAACACGCCGGCTTGCACCAGCATGTCAACCAGCGCTTCAGGCCAGACCGTTTCCTCGGTGGCGCGCAACGCCTGAGCCGACCACCAATGATGGTCCGCCATTACCTGGGTTTCTTCCAGCGTCCATTCTGCCCTGGACAGTTCGGTGCTGGCGGTGCGCACCACAAAGTAGTGCTCGACGGCCGACACCGTTTCACCGCTGGGCAGCATCAGCGCAAACCGGCGCTCGGCGATAGGCGCGGCAACGGCCTGCACCTGGATACCGGTTTCCTCGCGCAGCTCGCGGATGGCAGCGGCCTCGAAAGTCTCCCCCGGTTCGACACCGCCGCCAGGGGTAGCCCAGTAATTTTGACCGGCCAGTGCGCCGTCTTTATGGATGAACCTGAAGAGCAACACCTCGTGCGCGGGGTTGATCACCAGCAGTCGTGCGGCCTTTCGTTCACGCATGGGTCTTCCTTGGGGTCGGGGGTTGATGAGCCTGCAGATACGCCCTCAGCATCAAGGTGGTTTGCTGCTCCAGCGCAGCCTCGAACGCAGGCGCGGCGTTCCCCTCAAGCAGGGTGCGCACCGGGCCGACGATGGCACTCAGCGAGATCGCCGCGACCAGGCCTGGGTCGTCAAAGTGGGCGTCGGACGCCGTTGCCAGCATGGCTGCAATCGCGCCCACCATGCGCAGGTTGATACGTGCGACCAACTCCGGCCCGCCGCGTTCGGCTGCGATCGCATACAGCGCCTTGGATACCGCCTGTTCGCGCAATTTTGCGGTGAGTAATGCCTTGACCAGGCCGCCCGCCATCTCCGCAACCGACGCGCCCTGAAGCCCGGAGCACGCCAGCTCGACGCTATCGGCCACGCGCACCAGGTGTTTTTCCAGAATGGCGGCGAGCAAGGCATCGCGATTTGGGTAGTACTGGTAGAGACTGCCCACCGACATTCCCGCGCGCTCCGCCACCCGCGTAGTGGTGCAGCGCACCAGGCCCTGCTGGGTCAAAACCTGAAGGGTTGCCTCATGCAATGCTTCGACGGTTGCCGCAGAGCGTGCTTGAACCGCTGATTTTCTTGGTTTCAATGACGCTTTGACGGTGCTCATGGAATGCGAATTCCAAAATCTGAAGGATCCTTCATATTAGGGCCTTATTCAGTTCAAGCAAGAGCAGCAGTCATGAGCAACCTGGCAAGCAGCGGCACTTTCACCCTTGGCGACCATAAGGTCAACCGCATCGGCTACGGCACAATGCAACTGGCTGGGCCGGGTGTATTCGGCCCGCCCAAGGACCGGGATGCGGCCCTGGCGGTACTGCGTGAGGCCGTCGCAGCCGGTGTGAACCATATCGACACCAGCGATTTCTACGGACCGCACGTCACCAACCACATTATCCGCGAGGCGCTGCATCCTTACCGGGACGACCTCACGATCGTCACCAAGATCGGCGCCCGTCGCGACGATCAAGGTGGATGGCATGGCGCAGCATCGAAGGCGGAACTGACCCAGGCCGTGCATGACAACTTGCGTAACCTGGGCCTGGACGTGCTGGATGTGGTCAATTTCCGTTGCACCCACAACCTGATGGGCACGGCAGAAGGCTCGATCGCAGCGCCCCTGGCCGCACTCGCCGAACTGCAACAGCAGGGCCTGGTACGCCATATCGGCATCAGCAACGTCACGCCGACGCAAGTGGCCGAAGCCCGTGGCCTGATTGAATTCGTCTGCGTGCAGAACCTGTACAACATCGCCCACCAACACGACAACGCCTTGATCGATGAGCTGGCCAGGGACGGCATCGCCTATGTACCGTTCTTCCCCCTAGGCGGATTTACCCCGGTCCAATCATCGACACTGACCAACGTTGCCCAGCGCCTGGGCGTTACGCCAAAGCAACTGGCCCTGGCGTGGTTGCTGCGTCGCTCAGCGAATATCCTGCTGATTCCGGGGACCTCATCGGTCGCTCATTTGCGAGAAAACCTCGCCGTAGCCGAACTGGACCTGACGGACGACGTGCTGGCAGAACTGAACGACATCGCAGGGTAAACGCATCAGCCTGCCAGTAATTGCGCGATAGCCTTACGCAGCTCCCCATGCACGTCTTCTGCGTACGGCAGCGCATTTTTCCAGTCATAAAACCAGACGGGCATCTTGCGCTTATCATCCGGTTCCGAGGCGTAACGCGGGAAAATATGGCAATGCAACTCCGGCTCCGAATTGCCCAGGATCTCGTAGTTAATGCGCGACGCACCGCTGGCTTGCAGCACCGCGTCGCCGATGCGCGCCATATCGAGCAGGTAGATCGCGCGGGCGTCGGCATCCAGGTCGTTCAGGCTGGCGACCACCGGGTCGGGCAATAGCAGGCAGTAGCCAGGCAGGAATTGCACATCGCCCATCACTGCCCAGCCTGAGGGCATGCGACAGATGATCTTGTGGTTGGTGCCGTTGCGGGCCTGCTCTACGCGTTCCATGATCAGCGGCATACCCTGTCCTTGCGTTAGGTGAGTGCGGGCTGCATCTTAACCATCGTCGACATTTTCAGCACTGGAAACAGCCCATGCGCATTGCCTGCCTTCATACCGCCGCCAGCAATATCAGTGTGTTTGAAACCGCCGCGAAAGCACTGGGTATCGGCGCTGGTGTGCTACGCCATGAAGTGCGCGCCGACCTGTTGGCTGCTGCAGAAAACGCCGGTCATCTGAGCGCCGACATCTGCGCATCCACCGCATCAGCCCTGCTTGCACTGGCTGAACAGGCCGACGCCGTGGTGCTCACCTGCTCGACCCTGGGTCCGGTCGTTGAAGGTATCTCCAGCAGTGTCCCGATCCTGAGGACAGACGAAGCGCTGGCCGCCTCGGCGGTTCAGGCTGGCGGAAAAATTGCGGTGCTGTGCGCGGTGGAAACCACCCTCGAACCTACCGCGCGGCTGTTTCACAAGGCCGCGCTGCAATCGAACGCGGTCGTCGAAGTGCGGCTGGTTCCGGGGGCATGGCGCTTGTTCAAGGCGGGCGACATCGACGGCTACCTGGCGACAATCGCCAAAGCTGCCGATGCCGCCTATAGGGATGGAATGACACGGGTTGCGCTGGGCCAGGCGTCGATGAGCGCGGCCGCCGTGCAGGTAACGGCCGGCCCGCTGCCCCTCACCAGCGCAGCGGCGGGGCTGGCGGCAGCTATGCGGGCCGTTGCCCTCAGTGCGGTTGTGCAACCATTGCACGCCAGGCCTGAACGCTAGCTCGCTCGTTGACCTTGGCCTGCCAGGCGCGCAGCGCTTCACACGTCTCCGGCACGGGCAATTGCACCAGGTCCGCGAAGATCATGCCGCCGAGTAACGCGATATCGGCCATTGAGAAGGCATCACCGGCCACAAAGGCCCGGCTCTTGAGCACGTTATCGAAATAGTGCATCCCCCTGACCGCCTTGTCCCGCATGCGCATGCCCCATTCGGCGTTCTGATAAAGCTCGACCTCAGGCCCAAGCCCAGGGGTGGCATGATGGAAATACACGCTGACCGCATCCATCAATTCAATCTCTGCGCGCTTGGTCATCATGTGGATCAGGCCTTGCTCGGTCGGCGTCCTGCCGGTGAGGGTCGGGTTGCCATCGAGCGTGTCCAGGTACTGGGTGATAGCCGTGCATTCAGCGATGAACGTGCCGTCGTCCAGTTGCAGCACTGGCAGGGTGCCGGAGTAGTTGAGGGCCAGGAACTCAGGTTGTTTGTGCTCCCCTTTCCATAGGTTGACCGACACGAACTCAACGCGCGGCAACAGATCTTTCTCGGCCAGCGCAATACGAACACGCGCTGGATAGGGGCCGTTGTACCAATCATAAATCTTCATCAACGGCGGTTGGGATACGTGGGGTTGTGGCTGTTGGAACGTCATGATCTGCTCGCCTACCTGTCAAGTGGTAGGTAGAGACTGAAGGTATTATTTCAGGCCGTCAAGCATTACCTACCAGTTGGCAGGTAAAACCTTATCAGCGTAGAATTCGCCCCTCCCCACATTTAAGAGCCATCCCCACGTGAGTGAAAATGCCCGCGAAGCGATTCTGGAAGCCGCCAAACTCGCCGCTCAACACTACGGCTACAGTGGCATCAACTTCCGCAGCATCGGCGAAACGGTGGGGATCAAGAACGCCAGTATCTATTACCACTTCCCGAGCAAAGCCGATCTCGGCGCGGCCGTCGCCAGGCGCTATTGGGAAGACGCTGCCAGCGCCCTCGCGGCGATACGCAGCGAGAACCCGGATCCGCTGCAATGCCTGCGTGCTTATCCGAGCATCTTTCGAAAATCACTCGAAGACGGCAACCGCTTGTGCCTGTCCAGTTTTATGGCGGCCGAATATAAGGACCTGCCGGAGCCGGTGAAGGAAGAGATACTGACGTTTGCCAATATCAACGTAGCCTGGCTGGCGGCGTTGCTTGCCGAGATCGAACCCGGCAATACAGAGGCATGCGAGCGTCGCGCGCGTGCCATCTACACCGCCATTGCCGGCGCGCAGTTGATTGCCCGCACCCGGGCCGATCTCGGTTTGTACGACGAACTGGTCCAGAGTTATCGGGACGCGGGGCTTATCCCGGCGTGACAAGCTGGAGCCCTGCCGGCGACAGGTAGCGCTCCAGCAATGGCCCCATCGCTGTTGGCCCAACAACACTGCTTGGACAGCTTGTGCTGAATCAACACACGCCTCCTCCCCCAAAAACCCACATATCCCCTTGAAATAAAAGCATTTAATCCTCTGGCATGACGCGTGCAATCGCCTTCGCATACTGACGAAGGATACCCCCATGCCCCAGACACTGCCCCAGGCGCTGTTGCGCCAAGCCCACACCCGAGGGTCGGCGATTGCCTTGCGCTTCAAGCGCCTGGGCATCTGGCATGAGCGTAGCTGGAGCGCGGTGGCTGACGAGGTCAGCCAGCTCGCCGCCGCCTTGCATCAACGCCGCTTCGGGCCTGACGATAACCTGTTGATCCTCAGCCAGGCGCGCCCCGAAGCGGTGCTGCTGGCGCTGGCCGCGCAATGGCTGGGCGCCAGCGTGACGCTGCTGGACCCGGACCGCGACAACCGGGCGCTGCTGGCCGGGCTGCGCCCCCGCTTCGTGCTCGTGCAAGACCTGGAAGCGCTGCAACAACTCGGTGAACGCGGGGTGGTGGTGTTTCTTGACGGGCGTGGCCTGAGCCAGTTCGCAGACGCCGATTTGATCGACTATGCCGAGCTGCGTACCGATGCACCGCCACCCGCCCACGCCCCGCAGCCGAGCGACATCGCCTTCGTCTTTCATACCGACACCTCCCTGCACTTGACCCATGGGCAACTGCTCGCGGGCGGCCGGACGCTGGTCGACCGCGAACACCTCGGCGCCGACGACGAAGCCCTCGCCGCACGGGTGTTTGCCGCCAGCGGACAGGCACGCTACCTGCTCGCGCCCTGGCTGCACGCCGGCTTTCGGCTGAACTTCCCCGAGGCCCTGGCCACCCGCGACACCGACCGCCGCGAGCTGGGCCCGACCCTGGTGCTGGGCACCCGCGAATCCTATGGGCGCCTGGAGCAATGGGTGCGTGAACGCCTGCCACTGCCGGGCAGCTTCAGCCATCGTTTATACGACTGGGCCATGCAGCCGACACCCTCCCCCGTGCGCCGCTGGCTGGGCCATTGGCTGGTGCGTCGCCCGTTGCTGGATGTGCTGGGCATGAGCCGCCTGCGCGTGCCCTTGCTGGTCGGGCCGCCGCTGCATCCGGAAAGTGCCGCCTTCTTTGCGGCCCTGGGCATTCGTCCCGGCCATTGGCAAGAGCCGTCCACCCGCCACGAACCCAGCGACCACTTGCTGCCTCAATCTGCCTGACGAGCCTTCCATGCCCACACCCACTGAAGCGGTATTACTGCGGCTCGATGACATTTCCCTGTCGTTCAAGGGCATCAAGGCCATCACCTCCATCAGTTTCGAGGTCAAGGCCGGTGACATCTGCGGCCTGATCGGCCCCAACGGCGCGGGTAAAAGCTCGCTGCTCAACGTGATCAACGGGGTCTACCACCCCCAGAGCGGCAGCATCCGCTATGCCGGCCAGACCCGGCGGCGCATGCGTGCGCACCAGGCGGCCGAGGGCGGGATCGCGCGGACCTTCCAGAATATCGCGCTGTTCAAGGGCATGAGCGTGCTCGACAACGTGCTCACCGGGCGCAACCTCAAGCGCCGCAGCAGTTGGCTGGAGCAGATGTTGCGCCTGGGCCGCGCCCCACGGGAGGACGACGCCCACCGCCTGCACGCGGAAAAGGTGATTGCCTTCCTGCAGATCCATCCCTGGCGCCATGTGCTGGTGGGCACCCTGCCCTATGGCCTGCAAAAACGTGTCGAACTGGCCCGCGCCCTGGCCGCCGAACCGACCCTGCTGTTGCTCGACGAGCCCATGGCCGGCATGAACGCCCAGGAAAAAGCCCAGATGAGCCAGTTCATCCGCGACATCAACCGCGAGTTCGGCACCACCGTGGTGTTGATCGAGCACGACATCGGCGTGGTCATGGGCTTGTGCGACCACGTGGTGGTCCTCGACTACGGTCGCAAGATCGGCGACGGCACCCCGCAACAGGTGCGCGCCAACCCCGATGTCATCGCCGCCTACCTGGGTACCTGAGCATGGAATTTTTCTTCGAAGTGCTGATCGGCGGGCTGCTGGCGGGCGTGATGTATGCCCTGGTGGCGATTGGTTTTGTGCTGATCTACAAGGCCTCCGGCGTGTTCAATTTTGCCCAGGGCGCCATGGTGCTGTTCGCCGCGCTGACGTTTGTCAGCCTGTTGGAGCGCGGCTTCCCGTTCGCCTGGGCGTTCCTGATCACCCTGGCGAGCATGGTGGTGCTGGCGCTGCTGATCGAAAAAGTGGTGCTGCGGCCCTTGGTCAATCGCCCACCGATCATCCTCTTCATGGCCACCCTCGGGCTGTCCTACCTGATCGAAGGCTTTGCGCAGTTCCTGTGGGGCGCGCAGGTGCACGGGCTGGACCTGGGTATCGCCGACGAGCCGCTGGAAATCCGCGGCATGCTGCTTTCGCAATTCGACCTGTTTGCCGCCGGCACCGCCGCCGCGCTGGTGATCGTGCTGTCGCTGCTGTTCAACAGGACGCGGGTGGGCCTGTCATTGCGCGCGGTGGCCGACGACCCGCTGGCGTCCATGGCCATCGGTATTCGCCTGCCGCGCATCTGGGCGCTGGTGTGGGCGGTGGCCGGGTTCGTCGGGCTGGTGGCCGGGTTGCTCTGGGGCGCACGCCTGGGGGTGCAGTTCTCGCTCTCGCTGGTGGTGCTCAAGGCCCTGCCGGTGCTGATCATCGGCGGGTTCTCGTCCATCGGCGGAGCGATTGTCGGCGGCCTGATCATCGGCGCAGCGGAGAAGATCGCCGAGATCTACCTCGGCCCGATCATCGGCAGCGGCATCGAGAACTGGGTGCCCTACGTCCTCGCGTTGCTGTTCCTGCTGGTGCGGCCTGCCGGGTTGTTCGGCGAACGCGCCATCGAACGGGTCTGATTGTCCTTGGGGAAATGCCTGCATGTTGTATCAAGAAGTCGGTCAAATCAGCACCTCCTACGCGGCCGAGCGCCGCACCTTTCGCCTGCGCCAGGACCGCGTCGCGCTGTGGCTGCTGCTGGGCGTGGCGTTCTTTGCGGTGCCCTGGCTGGGCAATGACTACTGGTTCAGCGCGATCCTGGTGCCGCTGCTGGTGCTGTCGCTGGCCGGGCTTGGGCTCAACCTGCTGACGGGCTATGCCGGGCAACTCTCCCTCGGCTCGGCGGCGTTCATGGCGGTGGGCGCGTTTGCCGCCTACAACCTGCAGTTGCGGGTGCCCGGCCTGCCGCTGCTGGTGAGCTTTGCCCTGGGCGGCGTGATCGCCGCCGCGGTGGCGGTGTTCTTCGGCTTGCCGAGCCTGCGCATCAAGGGCTTTTACCTGCTGGTGGCGACCCTGGCCGCGCAGTTCGTGGTGGAGTGGGTGCTCACCCGCTTCAGCTGGTTTACCAACGACAACGCCTCGGGCGTGATCACCTCACCGCCGCTGCTGATTGCCGGGCTGGATTTCAGCTCACCGCGCGGCCGCTACGTGCTGACGCTGGCCGTGGTGGTGACGCTGTTCTGGCTGGGCAAGAACCTGGTGCGCAGCGAACTGGGCCGCAACTGGATGGCGGTGCGCGACATGGACACCGCCGCTGCCGTCATCGGCATTCGCCTGTTGAAGGCCAAGCTGCTGGCGTTTGCCATCAGCGGCTTCTACCTGGGCGTCGCCGGTTCACTGTGGGCGTTCGCCTACCTGGGCACGGTGGAGCCCCACGGCTTTGACCTGAGCCGCTCGTTCCAGGTGCTGTTCATCATCATTATCGGCGGCCTGGGCAGCGTGCTCGGCAACGTCCTTGGCGCGGCATTCATCGTGTTGTTCCCGATCCTGCTGGCCAACCTCTTCGCCCTCTTGCCCTCTGGGCTGATGGATGCCGGACAGCTGGAGAACATCCAGAAGATGCTGTTTGGCGCGCTGATCATCGCGTTTTTGATCAAGGAACCGGAGGGGCTGGCCCGTCTGTGGCAGCGCTTTCGTCAACGGGCCAGGGTCTGGCCGCTGCGTTACTGAACTCAATAACCCCCCAGGAATGACCTCCATGACACACCGCTTATCGCTGCGCCGCCTGGCCTTGGGCCTGGCCCTGATCACCGCCGGGCTCACGGCCGGCGCCCAGGCTGCCAACGAACAATACTTCCCCTTGCAGAGCTACCGGGTCGGCCCGTACGCCGCCGGTGGCACCGGTTTCTTCGGCGGCTTTATCGACTACCTGCAATACATCAATGCCAAGGGCGGGGTGAACGGCGTCAAGCTGACCTGGAGCGAATGCGAGACCGAGTACGTGGTGGAAAAAGGCGTTGAATGCTATGAGCGCCTCAAGGGGGGGCTCAACGGTGCACCGGCCGCCGCCACCAACCCGCTGTCAGTCGGCATCGCCTATGCCACCCTGGACCGCTCCACCGCCGACAAGTTGCCGCTGATCACCATCAACCATGGCCGCACCGACTCTACCGACGGCAGCGTATTCCCCTACGTGTTCCCGCTGCAGCTCAACCCGTATTCGGAAGTCTCGGCGATCATCAACTACATCGGCCAACGCGAAGGCGGCGCCGACAAGCTCAAGGGCAAGAAAATCGCCGTGCTCTACCACGGCTCGCCCTACGGCAAGGAAACCAATGGCGTGCTCGAAACCCTGGCGAAAAACGCCGGCTTCGAACTGACCCTGCTGGAAGTGCCGCACCCCGGCAACGAGCAGCAATCGCAGTGGCTGAACATCCGGCGCCTCAAGCCCGACTGGGTGATCCTGCGCGGCTGGGGTGTGATGAACCCGGTGGCGCTCAAGTCCGCGCAGAAAGTCGGCTACCCGGCCGATCACATCATCGGCAATATCTGGAGCAACTCCGAAGAAGACGTGGTACCGGCCGGTGCCGCCGCCAAGGGCTTTATCTCGATCACCACCCACCCGTCGGGCACCGACTTCCCGGTGCTGCAAGGTATCAAGCAAAGCGTGGTAGACGCCGGCAAGGGCAACCTGGCCGACCCCAAGCGATTCGGCACCGTGTATTACAACCTGGGCGTGGTCAACGGCATCCTCAACGTCGAAGCCCTGCGCCTGGCCCAGGAAAAATACGGGCAAAAACCACTGACCGGCGAGCAGGTACGCTGGGGCTTCGAACACCTGAACCTCGACGACGCACGCCTGCAGGCGCTGGGCGCCAAGGGCCTGGTGCAACCGCTGAAACTCTCCTGCGCCGACCACGAAGGAGGCGGCGCCGTGCGCTTCCAGCAATGGGATGGCCAACGCTGGAACCTGATCAGCGACTGGGTACAGGCCGACCGCGCCTTGCTGCGGCCGATCATTGAAGCCTCGGCGGCGCAGTACGCCAAGGAGAAAGGCATCACGCCGCGGGATTGCAGCAAAGAGCAGTAATTACCTTTTGGCAGTCGCCCATGCGACCGAAATCTGCCGGATGTAAACAGCTCAACTGTGGGAGGGGGCTTGCTCCCGATAGCGAAGTGTCAGTCAACAGATTTATTAGCTGATCCACCGTCATCGGGAGCAAGCCCCCTCCCACATTCAGACCGAGGTGTGTCAGCCCAGACCTATTTCCACCACTCCAGCATTCAACCGCACCGGCCATACCCGCAAACGCTGGTGCGGCGCCTCCAGGCATTGGCCGTCTTCCAAACGGTAATGCTGCTTGTAGATCGGCGCAGCCACCACCAGGTCGCCCTTGATGCTGCCGACCAGCCCGCGTCCGATCACATTCGCGCCGGATTCCGGGTCGTGGTTGTCGATGGCGTACAGCGTCTGGTCCCGAGCGCCGGGCAGGTAGAACAGCGCGACTTGGGCGCCGTCCAGCCACACCACGACGCCGGAATTACTCACCAGGTCGGTCTCGTTGCACACGCTTTTCCAGGTGGCAAGGTTGCGCTGCGTGTTGGACTGGCTCATCAGGCAAGCTCCTCGGTGACGGGAATCAGGTTGAGTTCGGCGGCCATGATCGGCCGACGCTGGCCGCGTTCCTGGACGAAGTGGATGTCCGGGTCGGGGCGTTTGTCGTTGACGAAGGTGCGGAAGCGCTTGAGTTTTTCCGGGTCCTTGAGGGCGTTGGCCCACTCGCATTCATAGCGGTCGACCACCCGTTGCATCTGCGCTTCAAGCTCGGCGCCCAGGCCCAGGCTGTCGTGCAGGATCACGTCCTTGAGGAAATCCAGGCCGCCTTCCAGGCTTTCGCGCCAGACCGAGGTGCGTTGCAACTTGTCGGCGGTGCGGATGTAGAACATCAGGAAGCGGTCGATGTACTGGATCAGCGTGGCGTCATCCAGGTCGGTGGCGAACAGTTCGGCGTGGCGTGGGCGCATGCCGCCGTTGCCGGCGATGTACAGGTTCCAGCCCTTCTCGGTGGCGATCACGCCCACGTCCTTGCTCTGCGCCTCGGCGCATTCGCGGGTGCAGCCGGACACCGCGAACTTGAGCTTGTGCGGCGAACGCAGGCCCTTGTAGCGGTCCTCGATCAGCAGCGCCATTTTCACGCTGTCCTGCACACCGTAGCGGCACCAGGTGCTGCCCACGCAGGACTTCACCGTGCGCATGGACTTGCCGTAGGCGTGGCCGGTTTCAAACCCGGCCGCGATCAGCTCGGCCCAGATGTCCGGCAGCTCGTGCAGTTGCGCACCGAACAGGTCAATACGCTGGCCGCCGGTGATCTTGGTGTAGAGGTCGTATTTCTTCGCCACTTCGCCAATCACGATCAACTTGTCGGCGGTGATCTCGCCGCCCGGAATACGTGGCACTACCGAGTAGGTGCCGTTCTTCTGCATGTTGGCCATGAAGGTATCGTTGGTGTCCTGCAGCGGCACCAGGGACGCGTCCATGATCGGCTGGTTCCAGCACGAGGCCAGGATCGACCCCACCGCCGGTTTGCACACGTCACAGCCGATGTGGCCACGGCCATGCTTGGCCAGCAGTTCTTCAAACGTGGTCACGCCTTCCACGCGCACCAGGGCATACAACTCCTGGCGGGTGTAGGCGAAGTGTTCGCACAGGCTCTTGTCGACGCTGACGCCACGGGCAATCAGCTCGTGCTCGAACACCTGCTTGAGCAACCCGGCACACCCACCGCAACCGGTGCAGGCCTTGGTCTGCGACTTGAGCAGGCCGAGGTCGCTGCACCCGGCGTCGATGGCCGAGCAGATCGCGCCCTTGTTGACGTTGTGGCACGAGCACACCGTGGCCGAGTCCGGCAAGGCGCCTGGGCCGAGGGTCGGTGCGCCGCTGGACGATGGCAGGATCAGGCTGGCCGGTTCGGCCGGCAGCGCGATGCTGTTCTGCATGTATTGCAGCAAGGTGTCGTAGTAGCTGTTGTCGCCGACCAGCACCGCGCCGATCACGTGTTTGCCGCTCGCATCCACCACCAGGCGCCGATAGCTGGCAGTTGCCTCGTCGATGAACTGGTAGCTGCGCGCACCCGGTGTATGGGCGTGGGCGTCGCCGATGGAGCCCACGTCCACGCCCAGCAACTTGAGCTTGGTGGACATGTCGGCGCCGACAAAGGGCTCGGCGCTGTGCTCGCATAACAGCGCGGCGACGCCACGGGCCATTTGGTAACCCGGCGCAACCAGGCCGAACAGGCTGCCGTTCCAGGAAGCGCATTCGCCAATCGCGTAGATGTTGGGGTCGCAGCTCAAGCACTCGTCGTTGATCACCACGCCGCCGCGCGGGCCAATGTCCAGGCCGGCCTGGCGAGCCAGGGCGTCCTGGGCGCGGATCCCGGCGGAGAATACGACCAGGTCGGTTTCAAGGAACTCGTCATTGGCAAAGTTCATGCGGTAGCGGTACTGCTCGCCGGCACTGATCGACTGGGTGGCGCGGGAGAGATGCACACCTACGCCCAGCCGCTCGATCTGGGCCTTGAGGGCCAGGCCGCCAAAATCATCCAGCTGCACCGGCATCAAGCGCGGCGCGAACTCCACCACATGGGCTTCCAGGCCCAGGCTTTTCAGGGCGTTGGCGGCTTCCAGGCCGAGCAGGCCACCGCCCACCACCACACCACGGCGCGCATTGGCGGCTGCGGCACGGATGGCGTCGAGGTCTTCGAGGGTGCGATACACCAGCCGCGAGTCGCCTTCGGCGCCCTCGATCGGCGGCACGAACGGATAGGAGCCGGTGGCCAGCACCAGCTTGTCGTAGCCCACGCAGCCCTGGGCGGTGATCACTTCACAGCGTTCGCGATCGATCTCCAGCACCGGTACGCCCAGGTGCAGGGTGACACCCGGCGTCTGGTACAACGCGGCGTCGGACAGCGCCAGGGACTCGGCATCGCGGCCGGTGAAATACTCGGAAAGATGCACGCGGTCATAGGCACGCATCGGCTCTTCGCTGAACACGTGCAGCCGATAGTGATCCAACGCGCCGCGTTCGATCAATTGCTCCACGCAATGGTGGCCGACCATGCCATTGCCGACGACGATCAGGGTTTTCATCTGTTTGTTCATAGCAAGCACCCGACAACGTTCATCACGGTTTAAAAAGCAAAAAAAAACGCCTGAAACCTTGCGGTTCCAGGCGTCTTTGCCTGTTCTTATGCGGGATCGGATCGGCGACTGCGCCGGATCTACCGCTTTATGCCCCTGTTGTCGATCGTCGTTGACCGAGGTGGGTTGAGGGGGAGCTTGCAGGGTCTGTGCCAATTGGTCGCGAGCCTTACTGCGACGCCTTCTAGCGGCATTCATCGAATCTGAATGCACACTTCAGCGCCTCCAACTGGTGCATCCCGCGACAAAAAAGTGCATTCCCGGATAAAAATCAAAGGGTCACAGAAGAGCGGGCTTATTGTGGTGAGCGGGCTTGCCACAATTTGCCTGTGCTTATTGCCCGTGCTTAAGAAACTGGCGCGTGACTTGCTAGGAACACACACAGAGCAGTCAACGCTGATTGCCCATTCACGACAAAGGCGCCGTGCAATCCCCGTTTCCAACGGAGGGTTGCAGGGCGCTTTTTTGTTGGCGGGCAGAAAAAGTTTCGAGGGTGACGGATGGCAAACCAAAGCGTACGCAGTGTGTGTCCCTATTGTGGTGTGGGCTGCGGCATCATCATGCAGGTCGAGCACAATAAGGTGGTCAAGGTCATCGGTGACAAGGCCCACCCCACCAACTTCGGCCGCCTGTGCACCAAAGGCACCACCTGCGGGCAGGCCATCGCCGACTCCGGCCGGATGGAAAACGCCTACCTGCGCGAGAAGCGTGACCACGACCCGGTGCGCATCGCCATGGACACCGCCATCAGCGAAACCGCCGGGCGCCTGCGCGGCATCCTCGACAGCCACGGGCCGGATGCCCTGTCCTTTTATGTGTCAGGGCAAATGTCCCTGGAGGCCCAGTACCTGATCAATAAACTGGCCAAGGGCTTTGTGCGCACCCACAACGTCGAGTCCAACTCGCGCCTGTGCATGGCCAGCGCCGGCAGCGGTTACAAGCTGTCCCTCGGCGCCGATGGGCCGCCGGGCTCCTACGAAGACTTCGACCGCGCCGACCTGTTCTTCGTGATCGGCGCCAATATGGCCGATTGTCACCCGATCCTGTTCCTGCGCATGATGGACCGGGTCAAGGCCGGGGCCAAGCTGATCGTGGTCGACCCACGGCGCAGCGCCACGGCGGACAAGGCCGGCCTGTACCTGCCGATCAAACCCGGCACCGACCTCGCCCTGCTCAATGGCCTGTTGCACCTGCTAGTCAAGAACGGCCACACCGACCCCGCGTTCATTGCCGCTTTCACCGAGGGCTGGGAGGCCATGCCCGGCTTTCTCGAGGACTACCCGCCACACACGGTCGCCGAGATCACAGGCCTGGCCGAAGCGGATATCCGCCAGGCCGCCGACTGGATCGGCGCCGCCGCCGAGTGGATGAGCTGCTGGACCATGGGCCTCAACCAAAGCACCCACGGCACCTGGAACACCAACGCCCTGTGCAACCTGCACCTGGCCACCGGCGCCATCTGCCGCCCCGGCAGCGGGCCGTTTTCCCTCACCGGCCAACCCAACGCCATGGGCGGCCGTGAGATGGGCTACATGGGGCCGGGCCTGCCGGGGCAGCGCTCGCTGCTGGTGGAAGCCGACCGCGCATTTATCGAAGACCTCTGGCAGATCCCCCCAGGCAGCCTGCCGCGCCAGGTCGGCGGCGGCACCGTGGCGCTGTTCGAGCAGATGAGCGCGGGGCAGATCAAGGCCTGCTGGATCATCTGCACCAACCCGGTGGCCAGCGCGCCCAATCGCCGCAAGGTCATCGAAGGCCTGCAAGCCGCCGAACTGGTGATCACCCAGGACGCCTTCCTCGACACCGAGACCAACCGCTACGCCGACATCCTGCTGCCCGGTGCACTGTGGGCCGAGGCCGAAGGGGTGATGATCAACTCCGAGCGCAACCTGACCCTGATGCAAAAAGCCGTCGAACCACCGGGCCAGACCTTGCCCGACTGGCAGATCATCGCCAGGGTCGCTTGCGAGATGGGCTTTGCCGAAGCCTTCACCTATGCCAGCGCCGCCGAGGTCTTCGACGAGATCAAGCGCGCCTGGAACCCCAAGACCGGCTATGACATTCGCGGCGCCAGCCATGCACGGCTGCGCGCGCAACCGCTGCAATGGCCCTGCGCTTCAGACGCGGGCGCGGACCGCAACCCGATCCGCTACCTGAATACCGGCACGCTCAGATTCGCCACCGACAACGGCAAGGGCCAGTTCCTGGCGCGCCCACATATGCCGCCGGCGGAGATGCCGGATGAGGCCTTCCCTTTCGTGCTCAACACCGGCCGTTTGCAGCACCAGTGGCATACCCTGACCAAGACCGGCAAGGTCGCCACCCTGAACAAACTCAACCCCGGCCCCTTCGTCGAACTGCACCCCGAAGATGCCGCCAGCCTGGGCATCCAGGACAAGGACCGCGTGGAGGTGCGCTCCCAGCGCGGGCGTGCCGTACTGCCTGCGGTGGTCACCGACCGCGTGCGGCCGGGCAACTGTTTTGCGCCTTTCCACTGGAACGATGTATTTGGCGAAAACCTGGCGATCAACGCGGTGACCAACGACGCGGTCGATCCGATTTCCCTGCAACCCGAGTTCAAGTTCTGTGCCGTCGCCCTGACCCGGGTCGAGTTGATCGATCACCAGTTTCTCGATGGGCCGGTCTCGCAAGACCTGCCCGCCTTAGCAGAGGACCTCACCATGTCGCGCCTCGACGCCTTCGCCGATATTGCCGGCCTCCGCAACGTGCCGGCGCCGCCACTGAGCGACAGCGAACGCACTTACCTCGCAGGTTTCCTCAGCGGTCTGCGCTCCGACGCCGGGCGCCTGGCAGCGGGTGTGCCGGTGATGCCAACCCATGCGCCGCTGACCAAGGATTCCCGACTGTGGCTGGACGGTTTGCTCGGCGGATTGTTCAGCCGCGCAGACGTCAGCGCCATCGCCGCAACGCCCTCCCCGGCCGTCACCCTGTTATGGGCCTCCCAGACCGGTAACGCCGAAGCCCTGGCCGAGCGATTCGCCAAGCGCCTGCGCGACGCCGGTATCAGCGTCGAACTCAGCGCGATGGCGGACTTCCCGGCCAGCAAACTGGCGAGCACGCAAAACCTGGCGCTGATCAGCAGCACCTTCGGCGATGGCGACCCACCGGACAACGGCGAAGGCTTCTGGCACAGCCTCAGCACCGCCGAGATGCGCCTGGAGTCGCTGCGTTTTGCGGTACTGGCCCTGGGCGATCCGAATTACGACCAGTTCTGCAAGCACGGCAAACGCCTTGACCAGCGCCTGCTGGAGCTGGGCGCGACCCGCCTGCTGGAGCGCGTGGATTGCGACACCGAATTCGAAGAACGCGCCTATGCCTGGCTGGCACAGTTGCAACACAGCCTCAACCCGGCCAAACCCGCGACGCTCGCCCCACCCGCCACACCGGCGGGCAAAACCAAGCTGCATGGCTCACGGCTGCTGCTCAACCGGCACCTGAACCCGCAGAGCACCCACAAGGAAACCCGCCAGTTCGCCCTGGACCTGACCGACTCCGGGCTGAGCTATGAAGCCGGTGATGCCCTGGGAGTGATGCCGCGCAACTGCCCGGAACTGGTCAACGAACTGCTCGACCTGACGCGCCTGGATGCCAGTGCCTGCGTGAACATCGACACCTTCGGCGATGTACCGCTGCACCAGGCGTTGACCCAGCGTTTCGAAATCGCCCGCCCCAGCAGCGACACCCTGGCCTTTATTGCCGAGCGCAGTGCCAACCCAGGCCTTAAGCGCCTGCTGAGCCCCGAGCACAAGACCGAACTGCAGGCTTGGCTGTGGGGCCGGCAATTGGTGGATGTGCTGCACGAGTACCCCATCGATTGCTCGGCGGACGAACTGCTCGGCACCCTCAAGCGCCTGCAACCACGTTTGTATTCAATCGCCTCCAGCGCCAAGGCCTACCCGCAGGAAGTGCACCTCACCGTGGCCGCCGTGCGCTATGGCAAGCGCAAGGGCGTGTCCTCGACCTTCCTCGCCGACCGCGCCGCAGACAGCGAGGTGCCGTTGTTCGTGCAGCCGTCCAAGCACTTCCGCACACCGGCCGACGGCGACGTGCCGATGATCATGATCGGCCCCGGCACCGGTGTGGCGCCGTTCCGCGCGTTTTTGCAGGAACGTCGGTCCCAGGGACACCAAGGCCGCAACTGGCTGTTCTTCGGCGAGCAGCACGCGGCCAGCGACTTCTATTACCAGGATGAACTGCAAGGCATGCAGCGCGACGGCCTGCTCACCCACCTGAGCCTGGCGTTCTCCCGCGACCAGGCGCAAAAGATCTACGTACAGGACCGCATCCACGAACAGGGGGCCGAGCTGTGGCGCTGGTTGCAGGACGGCGCCAAGCTGTATATCTGCGGGGATGCCAGCCATATGGCCAAGGACGTCGACCAGGCGTTGCGCCAGGTCGCGCAAACCCACGGCGGGCTTGGCGTTGAGGGCGCGGTGGAGTACTGGCGCCAGTTGAGCGAACAGAAGCGTTACCTGCGTGATGTCTACTGATTGGATACAGAACAATAAGCACTTTGTATTGTGTACAAAAAACCCTAAAGATTTACCGGCACCGGGCCGAAACAGCGGTGATAGCAAATCGTCGCGCTATTTTCCTGAGCGGGCGATTTGACCACCCTCTGCGCTGATGGTCGTCTCGATGAAAATAAAAAATAAGCTGGTGCTGGCATTTGTCTCTGTGGCGTTTATTCCGGTAAGCCTGGTGGCCGTGATCTCCGTGATGAACACACGGACCCAGGCGGTGGATCAGTTTATCGATGGCAGCACCCGGGAAATCCGCCAGATCGATGGCAATATCCGCCAGTTCTTCGACGGCACACTGCAGAACGTCGATCAAATGGCCACCGATCCTGTATACACTTCCGTGGACTCTCTGAAGAATTACCAGCCTGCCGATGCAGCCAGCCAGCCGATGCCGGCGGCGGCGCAGGATGTGATCAAGCGCTTTGCACGCTTCGGCGCCACGCACCCGGCCGCCGCGATCCTGTCCATCGGCCTGGAAGACGGTACCTACGCCAAATGGCCGGATGACCCGCAGCTGGCCAAGTACGACCCACGCACGCGCCCCTGGTACAAGGCGGCGATGGCCAGCCCCGGCAAGACCGTGCGCACGCCGGCTTACTACTACGACAAAGACGATGTGGCGCTGGTGGGCACCGCCCGGGCGTTGCTGGATAACGCCGGCAAAGCCAAGGGCGTGTTCGTGGTCAGCGTGTCGCTGAAGAACCTCACCGAACTGGTCAAGAGCATCAAGCTCGGCGAAAGCGGCTACGTGATGCTGATCGAAGACGGCGTGGTGCTGGTCGACCCGCGCGACGCCGCCCACAGTTTCAAGCCGCTCAAGGACCTGGGTGCCGCCTATGCGCACCTGGCCGAGACGTCCCAGGGTTCTACCGAGGTGGAAATCGACGGCGTGCGCTACATGGCCAACGTGTGGACCTCTCCCGGCCTGGGCTGGCGCTATATTGGCCTGATCGAGCACCGCGAAGTGATGGCCGAAGCCACGCGCATGACCTACCTCACAGCGGTCATCGTCGGCGTGCTGGTGCTGATCTTCGGCGTGCTTGCGGCGGCGTTTTCCAAGGTGATCGTCAAGCCCATCGGCCAGGTCAGCAGCGGCTTGCAGTCGATTGCCGAGGGCGAAGGCGACCTGCGTCACGCACTGCAGGTGCAAGGCAAGGATGAAACCGCCGAACTGGCCGGCTGGTTCAACAAGTTCCTCGCCGCGATTCGCCAATTGATCCAGCACATCGGTGCCGCCTCGGCCAATTTGCACAACGCCTCCAAGGTCAACAGCGAAGTGGCGCACAACATGAACGAAGCCGCCGGGCGCCAGCGCGAGGCAGTGGAACTGGTGTCCACCGCGTTCAACGAAATGGTCGCCACCGCCAACGAAGTCGCCCGCTCCTGCAGCAGTGCGGCAGAGTCGGCGGAGAACGGCCATCGCCGCGTGGCCGAGGGCAAGCAGCAGATCGAAGTCACCACCGATAACGTCAACCGCCTGGGCCGCCGCTTGACCGAGTCGTCCGACGCCATGGTCGAACTGGAAGCCGGCAGCCGCAGCATCAACCAGATCATCGGCACCATCCGTGCGATTGCCGAACAGACCAACCTGCTGGCCCTCAATGCCGCCATCGAGGCCGCCCGTGCCGGTGACCAGGGCCGTGGTTTTGCCGTGGTCGCCGACGAGGTGCGCGCGTTGGCCAAGCGCACCTCCGACTCCACCGGCGAGATCGAGCACCTGCTCGGCACCCTGGAAAACAAGACCCAGGAAGTCACGCAAAAAATGGGCAGTTGCCTGGACCTGTCACGGGCCAGTGTGTCGTCCATCGAAAGCGCACGGGACAGCTTTGAAGGCATCCAGCTGTCGGTCAACGAGATCCGTGACCAGAACCTGCAAATCTCCGCCGCCGCCGAGGAACAACACAGCGTGGCCGAAGAGATCAACCGGCATATCCAGCAGATCTACGACGAGGCGCGCCTGGTGGAAAGCCTGGCCAACTCGGCGCAGGACGACTCGGGGCGCCTGTCGAATCTGTCGGATGAGCTGAATGGTTTGGTGGGGCGCTTCAAGTCCTGATGAATGCCGCGATCTGTTGCCACATGGCCTGCGGGTTGGAATACATCGGGAAGTGCCCGCACGTGGCAATGGGTGCCAGGCGCACGCCGTTGGCCTGGATGTGCGGCAGGTAGGACAGCCCGGCGTTCTGCTCGCCGTACATGAACAGCTTCGGGCATGGCAGGCCGAGGAACTTGCCCATCAGGTCGGCGTTGTCGGAAAGCGTCACCATCGACTGGAAAATCCCGCGCACCGCGCCGGCGCGGACCTTGTGGCGCAGGCTCGCTGAATACAGGGCGCTGGCATACGCCGGCGCCTGGCGGGTGCGTTCGATGAAGGCGCTGAAGAACACCTCCGGGTCATCCGCCGGGTAGTCGACAATCTGGCGGCTGAGAAAGCAGTCTTCCGCGGCGATATTGCCTTCGATATCGGTGAAGCTCAGGACACGGCCAGGGAAACGGTGCGCCAGCAGCAAGGCCGTCAACCCGCCCATGGAGTGGCCGACCAGGTGGAAACGTTCGATCTGGAAGTGCTCCAGCACCTGCAAGGCGGTTTCGAGCAGGAACGGGATGCTGATTGCCCCCAGGTCGGCGCATTCACTTTCGCCACAGCCGGGCGCGTCATACGCAACAAAGGGATGCCCGTCGAAAGCGGGGTGCAGGACGATATCGGCGTAGTCTTCCTTGGTGGAGCCAAAGCCGTGCAGGAACAGGATCGGCGCGTGCTCGCCGGAGCGATGCAGGGCGGCGATATCCAGCGATACGCCATCTACCGTCAGCGGCAGACGGGTGTGAGTGAACGACATGGCGAGGGCTCCTTGAACACAAAGGCGGCCAATTTCAAGGGTTTCCCTGCGCGTGTAAATGACCGATTGCAGAACGTTTTCATACGCCAATCGTATGAGCCTGGAATTGTGCGACCAGTTCTGTGACTAACGGGTTTGGCCTTTGCGAGTTCCAGGCGACCGCCGTCGTCACGACGTTGAGCTTCTGGGTCAAGGCCCGCAGCACCACGTTATCCGGCGCGAGTTTTTTCAACGAGGCCGGCACCAGCGCAATGCCCTGGCCGCAGCTGACAAAGGCAATCTGCGAGGCCACCGAGCGCACCTCATGCAGCACCCGCGGCGAGAACCCGCTGGCGCGGCACGTGGCGATCAGGTTGTCGAAGTACACCGGGCTGACCTTGCGCGAAAACATCACCAAAGGCTCGCTGGCCAGGCTCGACAGGCTGATGCGCGTGCGCGACGCCAGCGGGTGATCGCTGGGCAGCGCCACCATCAGGCGGTCCTCGCGCAACGGCAGGGACTGGATCGCCGGGCCGAGGTCGCCGTCCAATCGCGCAAACGCCAGGTCGATATCCCCCGCCTCCAGCGCCGGTACCGCCTCCACGCTGTCGATCTCGCGTACCGACACGGTGAGCTGGGGGTATCGCTGCTTGAGCAGGTCGATCAAGCCAGGCAACACATCAAACATCGCCGTGGAAATCGCGCCAATGGTGAGCATGCCCGACTGCCCCGCCACCGCCTCCTCCACCGCCAACTCCAGGCGCTCCAACTGCTCGGCGAACTTGCGCACCGCCGGCAGGATCGCCGCACCCACCGGCGTCAACTTGGCGCCCCGCCGCGAACGCTCGAACAACGTGACCTTGAGCGCCTGCTCCAGCACCTGGATCTGCTCGCTCAACGGCGGCTGCGACATGCCCAGGCGCTTGGCGGCACGGCCGAAGTTCTGTTCTTCGGCCACGGCGAGGAACAGCCAGAGGTGGCGGATAAGGCGGAAGTTGATCATGAGGATTCCATAGGCTTGACGTATGAAAGGTCAGGTTTAGCGCCAATAAACCTATCATCTTTGGATAAGCCACATGGCGCAAGCACAGCCCCACATTTTTAATCCGCTACGTACGTAGGAAGGACGGTGGGTGAATCCATCCAATCCAGAAAAGCCCGAAGCCGCGCGGTGAAGTTTTCCATCGTGGCGCCAGGGTTCCTGGCCTCAAAGAGAAAGAACGCAAGGTGAGTGACCCGTTGCGGATACCCCCGGACGAACATCGCCACATGCTCTTCGAGGGTGCGGGGCCATGTCGACGCATCTTCCGAAAGCAATACATGGGTGGACCTGATCAGCTTGCGTGAAGCCTCGCGCTGCAAGCGAAGTCGCTGCGTCTCAGTGTCGGCGCTCGCGATGCGCGTGAGGTACGCGCTCAATACGGCGTGAAAATCACCATTTACCGCCAGCGCGATGTCACGGGATGGCCGAAACCGTTCGAAATGCACTGACAGATCATTGCCCCACAGGCAGCGGCACTGGTGTTTGAGCCAGAAGCCCCACCCGTTGCGGTTTTCCGTCGCCAGTACTTGCGCGTGGTGGCCGATATCGAAATCCACCTTGGTGACAAAGGGATGCCGCTGCTCCAGTGCACAGCGGACTGCCTCCAGCCGGGCCAATAGCTCCGCGGTTGCCGGCTCGCGCAGCACCAGGGTGAGGTCGAGGTCGGAAACGCCGGGAATGGCGTCGCCCCTTGCGACACTGCCATAGAGATAGAGGCCGTCCAGGCCCAGGTCGTCCGTCGAGAGCGACGCGCAGACGTCCGCCAGCAGCGGCTGGTATTCAAGCTGCACGGGCGTGTCGGCGACGGTGAGGATAAAACCGTCCGCGTCGATGCCCGCAGCAGGCGTACTCATGGGCGATGCACCTCGATCACCAGCCCTTCCGCCTCGCTCGGCACGCAGAAATGCCGGGTGATCAGGTCGAACTCGGCATCCGTCGCCGCGAAATCATGATCGCCCCGGGCATTGCGCGCATGCAGCCTTGCGCGGCAGGTGGCGTCGTCCAGCTCGAGGTAATGCAGGCGGTGCGGAACCTTGGCGGCCTGCGCCAACCCCAGCAGCCATTCGCGATTGGCCAGGGTATTGGCGGGAAAATCCAGCACCACGTTGACGCCGGACTCAAGCAGGTTGATCACCAACGGGCCCAACACCCCGCGAATACGCTGGGCACAGCGCAGGTAGTCGGCGATCGAGAGGATTTCACCGGGATACAACTGGGCGAGCCAGGTGTCTTCGCTGAGCAGGATGGCGGCGTGTTCGGCCACCAGGGTCTTGGCCAGTGTCGACTTGCCCGAGGCGATCTTGCCGCACAGCAGGTGCAGGGTTGGCATGGGTACGGCTCCTTATGTGAAGCCTTGAGCATGCCAGCTTTCAGGCTGGTTCTTAATATTTCGACACGAATTATGCTGAACTATCTGATACGTAAGGCGTTCATTTCCTATGCGCAGCCCCGACCAGGGGCGTTGTACAACAAGGAGCCGCCTTACCATGACAACCCTTCCCGCCTACCGATACACGCCGGGGCCGCTGCATGCGACCTTGCTGGCCGGCACCGTGCCGCTGTTTCTTGGTGCCTTGCTCAGCGACATTGCCTACACCCAGACCTACCAGATTCAATGGGCCAACTTTGCGTCCTGGTTGATTGCCGGTGCTCTGGTGTTCTGTGGGCTCGCGTTCCTGTTTGCGCTGGTCAACCTGCTTCGCGCCGAGCGCAAGGCGGGGCAACCCACGCGGTATGTCCTGCTGCTGTTAGCCACCTGGGTATTAGGGCTGGTCAATGCCTTTCAACATGCCAAGGATGCCTACGCCTCAATGCCTGCCGGGCTGATCATGTCCGCCGTCGTCTTGCTGCTGACACTGGCGGCCACCTGGACCGGCCTGCGCTCGGGAGGTGCCAAATGAAAACGTCCCACACACTGAGCGTATTGAGCGCCGCGCTGTTGCTGAGCGCCTGCGGCGGCGAAGGCGACAAGACCCAGGCCCGTGGCCCCGACCCCACGTTGCCGGAGCAACAAAGCAGCCTGTTGCCGAGCATGAAGATCGCCGAGCCCACCCCCTGGGGCGATCAGAAACCCAAGGTGCCCGAAGGCTACAGCGTCACGGCCATCGCCACCGACCTGGCCATCCCGCGCCAGACGTTGGTGCTGCCCAACGGTGACATCCTGATCGCCGAAGGCCGTGGCGGCAGTGCGGCCAAGCTCAAGCCCAAGGATGTGATCGCCAGCGTGATCAAGGCCCAGGGCAACACCAAGGTAAAAGGCGGTAACCGCCTGACTCTGCTGCGCGATGCCGACGGTGACGGCACTTATGAGTTGAAGACGGTGTTCGCCGACAACCTCAACGCGCCCTACGGCCTGGCGTTTGCCGATGGCAAGCTCTACGTGGCCAACCAGGATGCGCTGGTGCGCTTCGACTACACCGATGGCCAGACCAAGGCCAGCGGCGCACCGGTGAAAGTCACCGACCTGCCGGCGCAGATCAACCATCACTGGACCAAATCCCTGGCGGTGAGTGCCGATGGACGCCAGTTGTATGTGGGGATCGGCTCCAACAGCAACGTGACCGAACGTGGCATGGAAGTGGAAATCGACCGCGCCATGGTCTGGCAGATCGACGCCGCCACCGGCGCGCACAAACCCTATGCCACCGGCCTGCGCAACCCCACCGCCCTGACCATCCAACCCGACTCCGGGCAACTGTGGACGGTGGTCAACGAACGCGACGAACTCGGCCCCGACCTGGTGCCCGACTACCTGACATCGGTGAAAGAAGGTGCGTTCTACGGCTGGCCCTACAGCTATTGGGGCCAGAACGTCGACCCGCGCGCGCAACCGCAGAACCCGGCCAAAGTTGCCGCCGCGATCAAGCCCGACTACAGCCTGGGCTCCCACGTGGCCGCACTCGGCGTGGACTTTTCCATCGCGGCCATGGGCGCGCAATTTGCCGACGGCGTATTCGTCGGCGAGCACGGCAGCTGGAACCGTGACAACCCGGTGGGCTACAAGGTGATCTTCGTGCCGTTCAGTAATGGCAAGCCATCGGGTGAGCCAATTGATTTCGCCACTGGCTTTCGCGGTGACGACGGCAAGACCCGTGGGCGCCCGGTGGGTGTGACGGTCGACCCGAAAGGCGCGCTGATCATCGCCGACGACCTGGCCAATACCGTGTGGCGGGTGACGCGCAAGCCATAGCGGCATATGACAGGGGCGGCGGCGCCCCTGTCAGCCTTCATCCTGCAATTGCACCTCCAGCCAGTCGAGCAACGCCACGACCTCGGCCCGGATGCCCTCTCCCTGCTGCCGATAAATCGATAGCGCCTGGGGCAAATGCACACTCTCGACACAGGGCCTTACCAGCGCCCCGCTGTCAATCAACCGGCTCGCCGTACGCCGCCAGCCCATGGCGATCCCATGCCCTTCCACCGCCGCCTGCAACATCAGCGGGTAGCTATCGAAGGTCGCACCGCGCACCTCCCCGCCCAAGGCCTGGCCGAACACCTGCAACCAGCTGTCCCACTCCATCAGGTGCGGAGGATGGGAGCTGTGGTGCAACAAGGTGCGCGACTGCAACCCGGCGAGCGACAGCGGTGGTTTGCTGTCCAGATAGCCGGGGCTGCACACCGGGAACACTTCGTCGGCGGCGGTGAACATCAGCGGATGGCTGCCACTCGCGCGCCCGGTACTTTGCAAGGCCACGTCGAAGTGGCTGGTGAACTCCGTCAGGGGTCGGGTGGAGGTCACCACCTGGATTTCGATGTGCGGGTATTGCTGGTGGAACGTCGACAGGCGCGGCATCAGCCAATAAAACGCTTCGCACAACTGGCACAGCAACACCACGCGATGACTGTCGGGTGCCCCCCGCAGGCTGGTGGCACTCTCACTGATGCTGCGCAGCGCTTCGCCGACCACCTTGCTCAGTTCCCGCCCCTCTTGGGTGAGGAACACCGCTCGGTTGCGCCGACTGAACAGCTTCACCCCCAGGTTGTCTTCCAGCCCGCGAATCTGGCGGCTGATGGCAGCCTGGGTGATGTGCAGCTCATCGGCCGCCTTGGAGAAACTGCCCAGGCGTGCCGCGGCTTCAAACGGCAACAGGCTGGCCAGGGGCGGCAGGGTCTTGCCTAGCGTATTCATAATCTGAGGTTATACATCCACGACCGAGAACTCGTTTGTAGCACACCCGCACGACTGGGCACCATGGATCCATTACCTCAATGGATGCCCCGGATGAACGCTGCACAGACCTCCATTGCCGTCGGCGTGCTGCTCGCGATTGTTGCCACACTGGGCTGGGCGCTGAACTTTATTGCGCCTTACGTCACTGGCGGCTACAGCCTCTATGACCTGATGGCCGTGCGTTTTTTGATCGCAGGCGTGCTGGGCGGCATGGGTGTGCTGCTATGCCGGGCACAACTGCGCGCGCTCAGGCCCGCCCAGCGATGCCTTGCCGCCGCCCTCGGGGCAGTGGGTTGCCTGGGCTACGGCCTGTGCATCGCTGCCGGGGTGATGTTCGGCGGCCCGGTCATGACCCCAGCGTTTATCGGCACGGTGCCGGTGTTGTTGGCCCTGGTGGGTAACGCCAGCACCCGGACAGTCCCATGGCGCCGACTGGCAGCCCCCCTGTCATGCCTCACGACGGGCCTCTTGCTTTCCAACATCAGCAGCTTTCATCAACCTGCATTGGATACAAGCGCCTGGTTCGCGGGGCTGGTTTTTTCCCTGAGTGCGGTCGCCCTCTGGTTGTGGTTCAGCGTGATCAACCAACGGCAACTGACGCACCTCGCGGCGCAGGCAACCGGCCTCTGGACCGCACTGATGATGGTGGGTGCCGGTGTCGCTACGCTGTGCCTGCTGCCGTTCATCCAGGCACTTGGCTTGTTCACGCTGCCGACGCTCGGCTTCGGCCTTTCCCAGGCGGGCCCGCTCTATGCCTGGGCCCTGATCATTGCGGTGATGTCGACCCTCGTCGGCGCCTGGGCCTGGAACGCTGCGACCCGACGCCTGCCGATGGTGCTCAGCGGCCAATTGATCGCCCTCGAATCCCTCTTCGCCACCCTGCTTGGCCTGGGGTTCCACGGGCGCTGGCCCACACTCATGGAGGCCGCGGGCCTGGGCGCGGTGCTGATCGGCGTGGCCATGGCGATTCGAATCATATTGACGAGCCCCCAGGCGACGGCCAAGCCTGGGATGACCATGATCGGCGATCATAGCCGTTGACATACTTGCCTGAAGCAACAATATAATTGCCTCAGGCAACCATTCGAGCATCCACCATGTCCACTCCCCTGCTTGTGGAACGCGCCGGCATCGTGCGCGGCTTCAATCGCTTCTACACCCACCAGATCGGCGTGCTGCAGGAACACCTGCTGCACAGCGACTATTCCCTGACTGAAATTCGGGTGATGTACGAGCTGTCCTCCCGTGGCGACCTCACCAGCGCCGACCTGTGCCAGATGCTCAGCCTTGACGCGGGTTACCTGAGTCGCCTGACCAGTGGCTTCGAGAAAAACGGCCTGATCCAGAAAGTCCGCTGCGCCACCGATGCGCGCGCGGTGCAATTGCACCTCACCGATCTCGGCCGCGCGGTCCTGGCGCCCCTGGAACAGCAGACCCAGGATGAAGTCATCGCCCTGCTCGAGAGCCTGCCTGAACCCCAGCAGCAGCAATTGACCGACGCCATGCAACGCATCCAGACCCTGTTGCAAGGCCGCCCGTCGAGCTACCTGCTGCGCGACCCACGCCCCGGGGATATGGGCCTGGTGGTGCAGCAGCAAGCCGCGCTGTATGCCCGCGAATACCATTGGAACTGGGAGTTTGAAGCGCTGGTGGCGGAGATCGTCGCGAAGTACCTGCGCGAGTTCGACCCGGCGCGGGAGCGCTGCTGGATCGCGGAGAAGGATGGCGAGGTGGTGGGTTCGGTGTTCGTCGTACGCCATGACGATACAACCGCCAAGCTGCGCATGCTCTACGTGGATGCGAGTGCGCGGGGCCTGGGCATCGGCCAGCGCCTGGTGGACGAATGCCTGCGCTTTGCCCGCGATGCCGGCTACACCCGCATGATGCTGTGGACCATGAGCGCCCTGACCGATGCGCGCAAGCTCTACCAGAAAGCCGGTTTCGAGTTGGTGGAAGAGGAGCCCACCTTGAGTTTCGGCAAGCAGCTGGTCAGCCAGACCTGGGCGCGCGCGCTGTAGAAAAGGCGTTTGAAGCACTCAGGCCACTGAGGGCATGGGTATCTACACAACTTTATGGGTAGATCTGTGGCGAGGGAGCTTGCTCCCGCTGGACTGCGCAGCAGTCCCATTTTTGGGGGCCGCTTCGCGGCCCAGCGGGAGCAAGCTCCCTCGCCACGGATTAAGACACCAATGTGGTGTTTACAGGTCAGTGATTTCCTTGTGGCGCGGCACCAGGGTCTTCATCACGCTCCACGCCACCAGGTACGCCAGCGCACAGATCGCGAACATGATCATGTAGCCGGTGTGGATGTCATTGATGGACTTGTAGTAGTCGAACACCCAGCCGCCGATCTTGGTCATCACCACACCGCCGATACCGCCGGCCATGCCGCCGATGCCGACCACCGAGGCCACGGTTTTCTGCGGGAACATGTCGGACACGGTGGTGAAGATGTTGCACGACCAGGCCTGGTGCGCAGAGGCGCCGACGCCGATCAGCAATACCGGGACCCAGAAGCTGATGTAGCCCAACGGTTGCGCCAGCAACACCACCAACGGGAACAGTGCGATCACCAACATGGCTTTCATGCGGCCGTCATAGGGGGCATCGCCACGGGCCATGAAGTAACTGGGGAACCAGCCGCCGCCGATGCTGCCGACCATGGTCATGCTGTAGAGCACGGCCAGCGGCATGACGATATCGGCGCCTTTCATGCCGTATTGCGCCGACAGGTAGGTGGGCAGCCAGAACAGGAAGAACCACCACACGCCATCGGTCATGAACTTGCCGAAGGCAAACGCCCACGTCTGGCGGTAGGTGAGCAACTTGAACCACGAGACTTTTTTCTGTACCGCGCCTGCAATCGGCGGGATAGAGGGCTGCTGCGCCTGGTCGCTGCGGATATAGGCCAGCTCTTCGGCCGACAGGCGTTTTTGCTGCTCCGGCTTCTCATACACCGCCGCCCATACCGCCACCCACACAAAGCCCAACATGCCGATGACCATAAAGGCCGCTTCCCAGCCCCACATCCCGGCGATCAGCGGCACACAGATCGGCGCCAGGATCGCGCCGACGTTGGCGCCGGAGTTGAAGATCCCGGTGGCCAGCGAGCGTTCTTTCTTGGGGAAATATTCGGCGGTGGCCTTGATCGCAATCGGGAAGTTACCCGCCTCGCCGATCGCCAGCACCGCCCGGGACAGCATGAAGCCGGCGATGGACACGGGGATCACCGCCAGGCCGAGCGCGCCGCTGACCGCCGCGATGCCCTCGCCCATCGGTACCGAGAACGCATGCATGATGGCGCCGGTGGACCAGACCGCAATCGCGATCACGTACGCCGCCTTGGTGCCGATCTTGTCGACGAACCGCCCGGCAAACAGCATGGAGATCGCATACACAAACTGGAACACCGCCGCGATATTGGCGTAATCGGTGTTGCTCCAGCCAAATTGCGTCGACAACTGCGGCGCGAGCAGGCTGAGCACCTGGCGGTCGAGGTAGTTGACAGTGGTCGCGAAAAACAACATCGCGCAGATGGTCCAGCGATAGTTGCCTACAGCTTGGCCAACGCGCTGGGCGTTGATGGGCTCGATCAAGTTCATGGCATCACTTTTTATTTTTGTTAGGTAGGACATATGTAACGTCATATGTCGTCGTACAACTGTGGCTTTTATATCGAGCTACCTACCCGCTGTCAATCTGAAAGATTACGGCTTTTGCGGGCTATCTCACGGGTGTGAAAAGTGCCAGGCGCCGCTAGGTTGTAGGACGACAAATGCGCATGACGTGGCGAACAGGCTTCTTGTGGCGAGCGGGCTTGCCCCGCGTTGGGCTGCGAAGCAGCCCCAAAACTAAACACCGCATTTCTGCCTGAAGGAAAGCGGAGACTCAATTGGGGCCGCTTCGCAGCCCAACGCGGGGCAAGCCCGCTCACCACAGAATGCCGGATCGCCACAGGGTAGGTGCTCACCCCGAAACCCAGGCCATTGCACGCAAATTGCGCCCCAGGCAAAAAAACGCAAATAGCGGTGAATTATTTCATGTCCGCTTGTATCTGAACTGACAGAGCGGTGCCATCGCAACGATGGCACCTCCCCTGTTCTGTTTTAGAGTGGTCCGCATGAAATTACGTAAGAAAAGCGTCAAGCCCATCGGTTTGAAAGACATCACCATTGTCGACGACGCCAAGATGCGCAAGGCGATTACCGCCGCCGCACTGGGTAACGCCATGGAGTGGTTCGACTTTGGTGTCTACGGGTTTGTCGCCTATGTATTGGGCAAGGTGTTCTTCCCCGACGCCTCCCCCAGCGTACAAATGATCGCGGCACTGGCGACGTTCTCCGTGCCGTTCCTGATTCGTCCCCTGGGCGGCCTGTTCTTCGGCGCGCTGGGCGATAAATACGGACGCCAGAAAGTCCTCGCCGCGACCATTGTGATCATGTCGCTGAGCACCTTCGCCATCGGCCTGATTCCCGGGTATGCCTCCATCGGCATCTGGGCGCCGATCCTGCTGTTGCTGTGCAAAATGGCCCAGGGCTTCTCGGTGGGCGGTGAATACACCGGCGCCTCGATCTTCGTCGCCGAATATGCGCCGGACCGCAAGCGCGGTTTCCTCGGCAGTTGGCTGGACTTCGGCTCCATCGCCGGTTTCGTGCTCGGTGCCGGTGTCGTGGTGCTGATCTCCAGCGTGCTGGGCGAAGCCGACTTCGAGGCCTGGGGCTGGCGCCTGCCGTTCTTCCTGGCCCTGCCCCTGGGCATGATCGGCCTGTACCTGCGCCATGCGCTGGAAGAAACCCCGGCGTTCCAACAGCATGTCGACAAGCTCGAACAGGGTGACCGCGAAGGCCTGACCCATGGCCCGAAAGTGTCGTTCAAGGAGATCGCCACCAAGCACTGGCGCAGCCTGCTGACTTGCATCGGCATCGTCGCGGCCACCAACGTGACGTACTACATGCTGCTCACGTACATGCCGAGCTACCTGTCCCATAACCTGCATTACGCCGAAAACAGCGGTGTGCTGATCATCATCGCGATCATGGTCGGCATGCTGTTCGTGCAGCCGTTCATCGGTTTTGTCAGCGACAAGATCGGCCGCAAGCCCTTCATCATCGCCGGCAGCATCGGCCTGCTGTTCCTCGCCATCCCGGCCTTCATGCTGATCACCAGCGGCAAGACCGGCCTGATCTTCGCCGGCTTGCTGATCCTGGCCGTCGTGCTTAACTTCTTCATCGGCGTCATGGCGTCCACGCTGCCGGCGATGTTTCCCACGCACCTGCGCTACAGTGCCTTGGCCAGTGCGTTCAACGTCTCCGTATTGATCGCCGGCGTCACCCCTACCGCGGTGGCCTGGCTGGTGGAAAGCACCAACGACCTGTACATGCCCGCCTACTACCTGATGGTGTTTGCGGTGGTCGGCCTGATCACCGGCCTGACCATGAAGGAAACCGCCAACAAACCCCTGCGCGGCGCAGCACCGGCTGCGTCGGACATGGAAGAAGCGAAGGAGTTGCTGCAGGAGCATCACGACAATATCGAGCAGAAAATCGAAGACATCGACGCCGAGATTGCCGAACTGGAAGCCAAGCGCCAGAACCTGGTGCAGCAGCATCCGCGTATCAACTAAGACCTGACCAAGCGTGGTGGCAAGGGCCGCCACGCCAGTGGAGTGTTCAACCATGCTTCCAAGCTTCACCGCCGCACACGCGTTACTCAGCGCCGACGAACGCGCTGCCATCGCCGAAATCGAAGCCACCACCAGCATCCTGCAATTGGTCACCCGCCTGACGGGCATGCGCTTTGCCGGCATCGCCAAGTTCACTGACCTGGAATGGATTGTCTGTTCAGCGCACGACCCCTTCGACATGGGCATTCATGCCGATGACGTGCTCGACCTGGAAACCACCCTGTGCAGCGAGTTTTGCATCAACCCGCAGACCCTGTTCATCCCGCAGGTCAGCGCCAATGGCCGCTTTGCCACGCGCCCGGTGGTCAAGCAATACGCCATCGAGAGCTATGCCGGGGCGCCGATCTTCCTGCCGGATGGCCGCCTGTTCGGCGCACTGTGTGCGCTGGATTCCAGGGCGATGCTGTTTGACGACCCCAACCTGCCGGAAACCCTCAGCCTGTTTGCGCGGCTGATCGGCTGCATCTTCTACGCTAACTTGACGCCAACGGATCGCTGACCGGCGCTTTGCCGCGCAGCATGGCCATATCGCCATGCTGGACACGCGGCACTCGCTCGACATCAAGCGCCGCGCCTCGTTGAGGCGCAGCCATTTCTGATACTGCAGCGGCCTCGGTTGACGCCAACACCGAAGCGCTAAGTTTTTTACCCGCGCCGCCGATAACCCGTCATACCAATGACTTGCAGCGACGTCCTGCGGGAAACCATGCCGAACTCTCTCGCCCCTATCGTCCGCACCTTGTCCGACCGCAGCAGCCTGTCGCTGGCGCGCACGTCGCTGTTCAATTTCGTGGCGTTGCTGGCCCTGGTCTTTGCCGCCGCTGCCTATTCGCTGGTTTACCTCGCGCACGAACTGGATCACTCCGAACAGCAGGAAAGCGCGTTTTATACGCGTAAAGCCGTGCAATCCCTGGAGAAGTCCCTGCGGGTGACCGTCAAGGACTACGCCTTCTGGAGCGATGCCTACAAGCACCTGCACATGACCGTGGACAGCGACTGGGCCTACGCGCGCGGCAACGTCGGCGCCACGCTGTATCAGGACTTCGGTTTCCAAGGCCTGTTTGTGGTCGATAACGACAATCGCACGGTCTACTCGGTGATCAAGGGCGAGCTGCAAAGCATCGAGCTCTCGCAGTGGCTCGACCAGCCCTTGACCGAAATTATCGAGCAGGCGCGTGCCGGGGCTGAAAACGAAACACCGGTCACGGCGTTCATCAATGTACGCGGCAGCCCGGCACTGGTGGCCGCCGCCGCGATCACGCCCGGCACCGATCCCACGGTCGAGCCCGATGGCCGGCCGGCCTCGGTATTGATCTTCGTCGACGTCCTCAACAGCGCCAAGTTGAGCGCAATCGGCGATGACTTCGGCGTGGGCAAGCTGCATGTAGCCACGCCCGATGACATCGGCCAGACCCTGGTTTTCCCCCTGGGTGACAACGGCGCCGCCGGTAGCCTGCACTGGGAACCGGCCCGGCCCGGCCTGCGCTTGATGGGCGTAGGCCTGCCGCTGCTGGGCCTGGCCGCGCTGCTGGTGTGCCTGATGACCTGGGTGATACTGCGCCGCACCACCGCCGCCGCCCTCGCCCTGGATGCCAGCCACACCTCCCTGCTGGACAGCCAGGCCGCCCTGGCCACCAGCGAGGCGCGCTTTCGCGACGTGGTGGAGGCCAGCTCGGACTGGGTCTGGGAAATCGATGCCGGCTGGCGTTTTATCTACCTGTCGGAACGCTTCGAAAGCGTCACCGGCCTGACCCGGCAAGCCTGGCTCGGGGCGGCCATGAGCGACCTGCTGGACACCGAGGCCGACCTGCTGTCGCAGTGGCTGAGCACCCCGGGCCGGCGCGTGGACATCAGTGTGCAATGCCGCTATATCGATGCCCAGGGACAGGAGCGCACAACCCGGCTGTCGGCCCGGGAAATGCCCTGTGGCGGGTTTCGCGGGACGGCCACCGACGTCACCGAAGAAGTCGAAGCACGTCGGCGCATCGAGTACCTGTCTCAACACGACGCCCTGACCGGGCTGCCCAACCGCACACGCCTGCAGGCGTTCCTGGACGGCAAACTCAAGGCCCTGCCCAGCGCCGAGCAGCCGCTGGTGATGCTCAGCCTCGACCTGGACCGCTTCAAGCCGGTCAATGACCTGCTCGGCCACGCCGCCGGTGACCGGGTGCTCAATCAAGTGTCCGGCCGCCTGGCCGCTTGCGTGCGCCATGGGGACCTGGTGGCCCGCGTCGGCGGCGATGAGTTTGTGCTGATCCTCAGTGACGCCGGCAGCCAGGATGAAGTGGAAAACCTGTGCCTGCGCTTGATCGAGTCCATCGAACAGGCGATCAAAATCGACGAACAAGAGGTGTTTATCAGCGCCAGTATCGGCATTGCCCTGGCGCCCACCGATGCCCGCGATGCCACCGAACTGCTGCGCTACGCCGATATCGCGCTGTATGAGGCCAAGGCGGCCGGGCGCAATACCTGGCGCTTTTACTCCGGGGACATGAATACGCGGATCATCGAGCGGCGGCGCCTGGAGAGCGATCTGCGCTTTGCGATCAAGCACGCCGAACTGCGCCTGCACTTCCAACCGCGCTATCGCATTGCCGATGGGCAGATGGTCGGGGCCGAAGCCCTGGTGCGCTGGCAGCATCCGGTACGCGGGCTGATCGCCCCGGACACCTTTATTCCGATTGCCGAAGAGTCGGGGTTGATCCTGGCGCTGAGTGACTGGGTACTGGCAACCGCGTGTGCATGCGCGGCGCAGTGGCCGGACACGCTGTTCGTCTCGGTGAACCTGTCACCCACCGAATTCAAGCGCGGCAACCTGGTGGAGCGCGTGCGCCACGCCCTGGACGCCTCGGGTATCGACCCTGCGCGCCTTGAGGTGGAAATGACCGAAAGCGTCATGCTCGAGGACGCCGTCGGCGCACTTGAGGTGATGCGCACGCTCAAGCAACTGGGCATCCGCATTGCCATGGATGACTTCGGCACCGGCTATTCGTCCCTCAGCTACCTGCGGGCGTTCCCGTTCGATGGCCTGAAAATCGACCGCAGCTTCCTGACCCGACTGGAGGAAAGCGAGGATGACAAGGCGATTATCCAAGCCATTGTCGGCTTGGGCCGTGCCCTTGCCCTGACGGTCACGGCCGAAGGCATCGAAACCGCTGAGCACCTGGCCATGCTCAAAAGCGTGGCGTGTGAAGAAGGCCAGGGCTACTTCCTCAGCCGACCGCTGGATATCGACGCATTCAACGGCTTGCTGGACGACTACTGCGCCGACGTCAGCGGAAAAAATGACTCGGGGTCTTGCCAAACTGTTTCTTGAACATGCTGGTAAATGCGCTGGGGCTTTCGTAGCCCAGCTCCAGGGCCACGTCGATAATCTTCTGCCCCACCGCGATACGCTCCAGTGCCAGCAGCAGCCGCGCCTGCTGGCGCCATTGGCCGAAGGTCATGCCGGTGTCCTTGCGGAACAGGCGCTGGATGGTTTTCTGGTCGAGGGCCAGGCGCTCGCTCCAATCCGCCACGGTGGAGGCATCGCCGGGGTCCTCCTGCCACGCCAGGCAGATCTGCTGGATACGCAGGTCGGCGGGCTGCGGCAGCGACAGCGGCAAGGCCGGCAACAGCGCCAGCTCATCGAGGATCAGGTGCATGATCCGCGCATCGCGGGAGTCTTCGGCATAGGGCGGTTTCAAGCTCACGGAGGCCTTGATCAGCTCGCTGAGCAGCGGCGAGATACTCACCGCCTTGGTCTCGGTCGGCAGGTTGGGGAAACTGTCGGGGCGCACGAACACGCTGCGCATTTTCAGGGCGCCCACGCAACGCAGGGAGTGCACGTGCCCGCAGGGCATCCAGAAGCCGCGATTGGGCGGCACCGTCCACTGGTTATGCGCCGAATGCACCACCATCACGCCTTCGGTGGCGTAGAGTAATTGATGCTTTTCGTGACTGTGGTCGGGGATCACCCAGTTTTCCGGATAATCGGTGGCCGAACTGATGACAGCCCAGTCGCCCTCATCGATTTCCTGCAAAAATTTATCCAGTGATTTGATCATTTCGCCCTTTTTACGATGGTTGCCTCCCGAATTACGCGAGACAGGCATTTTTGCCGAATCTAGCATAAGCTCCGAAACAAATTGAAATGGGCAGCCAGCCTAAGTACTCGCTGCCCCTGTTCGCTGCCTTGTATGGAATGCCTGCATGTCGACCTTGACCGCATCACCTGCCGCCACTTCGAGTCCGCCCCAAGTAAGCCCGTTAGTCCTGCGTATCCTCGGCGCCTGTGCCCTGGCGCACCTGATCAATGACCTGATCCAGGCCGTATTACCGTCGATCTACCCGATGCTCAAGGCCAACTACGGCCTGACGTTTACCCAGGTCGGCCTGATCACCCTGACGTTCCAACTGACCGCCTCGCTGCTGCAACCCTGGATCGGCTACCACACCGACCGGTATCCCAAGCCGTGGCTGCTGCCGGCGGGCATGGTCTGTACCCTGGTCGGCATCCTGATGCTGGCGTTTGTCGGCAGCTTCCCGGCGATCCTGTTGGCGGCAGGCCTGGTGGGCGTCGGCTCGTCGACCTTCCACCCGGAAACCTCGCGCGTCGCGCGCCTGGCCTCCGGCGGGCGCTATGGCCTGGCGCAATCGACCTTCCAGGTCGGCGGCAACACCGGCAGCGCGTTGGGGCCGTTGCTCGCGGCGGCGATCATCATTCCCTATGGCCAAGGCAACATCGCCTGGTTCGGGCTGTTTGCCGTGTTCGCGATCCTGGTGCTGTATGGCTTGAGCCGCTGGTACCGCAACCACCTCAACCTGTTCAAGCTCAAGCAAGGCGGCAAGGCCACCCACGGCCTGTCCAAGGGCCGCGTGACGTTTGCCCTGGTGGTGCTGGCGGTGCTGGTGTTCTCCAAGTACTTCTACATGACCAGCCTGACCAGCTACTTCACGTTCTACCTGATTGAAAAATTCCACCTGTCGGTATCGAGTTCCCAGATGTACCTGTTCCTGTTCCTCGGGGCGGTGGCCGTGGGCACCTTCGCAGGCGGGCCGATCGGCGACCGGATCGGGCGCAAGAAAGTCATCTGGTTCTCGATCCTCGGTGCCGCGCCGTTCACCCTGGCCCTGCCCTACGTCGACCTGTTCTGGACCGCCGTGCTCAGCGTGGTGATCGGTTTTATCCTCGCCTCGGCGTTCTCGGCCATCGTGGTATTTGCCCAGGAACTGGTGCCGGGCAATGTCGGCATGATCGCCGGGATCTTTTTCGGCCTGATGTTCGGCTTCAGCGGGATCGGCGCGGCCTTGCTCGGCCTGCTCGCCGACAGCCACGGCATCGAGTACGTCTACACACTGTGCTCGTTCCTGCCGCTGGTGGGCATCCTGACGATACTGCTGCCGTCGACCAAAGGCGTCTAGACCGCCGATCATCGGATGGCTGTATGCCATTATCGTTTGGGCTCTGAAAAACCTGCGTGTGCGCTTACAATCCCCGCCTTCAACGCACACCCAGGCAGACCCGGCACGAAATGACGCTCGACCCTCCTACGATTCTGGCACTCACCGTTGCCCTGGCCGCCGCTGCTGCCCTGTACCTGGCCATAGAATGGCGCAGCGTACGCGAACCTTCGCTGCTGTTCTGGAGCGCCGGTTTCGCCACCATCACCGTCGGCTCCACCCTGGCCCTGCTGCGCATCAATGGCTATCTGCTCATCGGCATCTGGTTTGCCAACGGCTTGCTGGTGGCCGCGCACTGCCTGTTCTTGCTCGGAGTCGCGCGCTTTACCCAGGTACGCCTGTCGCCGCGGTGGTGGCTGCTGCTGGGCGTGTGGCTGGGCATGCTGATGCTCCCGACCGACCTGCCGTGGTCCAAAGCCATGCTGGGCGTGCAGTCGCTGCTGGTCGCGCTGCCGACCCTGCGCGCCAGTTTCCTGCTGCGGCCCCACGGCCGATCATTGAGCATCGGCGCGGTGCAACTGCGTTATGTGCTGCTGGTCCATGGCATGTTCTACGTGGCCAAGGCGCTGTCGGTGGTGATCCCCGGCACCTTGATCGACCTTGCGGCGTTCAAGGGCGAGATCATCCAGGTGTCCCTGGTGGAAGGCGCCATGGCGATCATGCTGATTGCGCTGTCGATGACCGGCTCGGAACGCTACCGCCGCGAACAGCAGATCGCCCGCCTCGCCGCCCGCGACCCGCTCACCGCCCTCTACAACCGCCGCGCCCTCGACCTGCGCGCGCCGCGCCTGCTGGCCCAGGTGTCGGCGCAACAACCGGGCGCCCTGCTGCTGATCGATATCGACAACTTCAAATCGGTCAACGACCTCCACGGCCATACCGCCGGCGACCGTGTGTTGATCGCCTTGAGCGAGATGATTCGCGCCGTCGTGCCCCGAGGCGCGCTGGCTGCACGTTTGGGCGGTGATGAGTTTGTGATCCTGCTCAACCCGGCCTCGACCGAGCAGATCGTCGAACTGGGCAGCAGCCTGCGCGAGCAGTTCCAGCAACTGGCCGCGCAAACCTTCGCCACGCCCGCGCCGGTGACCCTGAGCATCGGCGCCACCCTGTTCGACCAGCCGCCGGCCAGCCTGGCGGCGCTGATCGAACAGGGAGATACCACGCTGTATGAATCCAAGCGTGGCGGACGGGACAGCATTCGGCTGGTGGATCGGACCGGGGCCTACAGGTCGTAACTGACCGCCACACACCTCCCCGTCCTCACCGACTCCAACGCACAATCGGCCAGATGCAGCGCATACAACCCGTCGCGCACACTGGTGGGCAGTGCCTGGCCGCTGTTCAGCGCATCGATAAACCGGGTCAGCTCATTGCGATAGGCATCGGCGTAACGCTCCAGGAAGAAATGCTGCAACGGTTCCAGCGCTTCGGTGTGGTCGGCGCTCCAGTGGCGCAGGGTGCTGGGGCGATGGTTGTCGGTGAGCAGCACGCCAAGGGCGCCGGAGACTTCCACGCGCCGGTCGTAGCCGTACACCGCCTGGCGGCAGCAGTTGATATGGCATTGCTTGCCGGAGGCGGTACGCAGCAGGACCATCACGCTGTCGTAGTCGTCGATCTGTTCCAGGCTCGGGTCCACCAGGCGGCTGGCGATGGCGCTGACTTCCACCGGTTCTTCGCCGAGCAGGTGGCGGGCGGTGTCGAAGTCGTGGATGGTCATGTCGCGCAGGATGCCGCCGGAGTGTTCCAGGTAGTCCCGCGGCGCCAGGCCTGGGTCGCGGCTGGTGATGATCACCTGGCGCACCGCGCCGATCTGGCCGGCATCCAGGGCCTGGCGCAGGCGCAGCATGTCGGGGTCGAAACGGCGATTGAAGCCGAGCATCACCTTGCCGCCCTGGCGTTCCACGGCCTGGGCGGCGCTGCGGGCCTTGGCGATGTCGAGGTCGATGGGCTTCTCGCAGAGTACCGCCTTGCCCTCGGCGACCGCAGCCAACAGCAGGTCGATATGGGTGTCGGTGGGGGTGCCGATGACCACGGCGTCGATGTCTTTGCGCGTGAGGACGGCGGCGCAATCGTAGGCCGCCTCGCAGCCCAGTTGGCTGCTGAGCGCATCGACGCCTTCGCGCCAGGGGTCGGCCACCAGCACCAGCGTGGCATTCGGGTGGGCGGCGACGTTGGCGGCGTGGATCCTGGCGATGCGCCCGGCACCTAGAACAGCGATACGTAGCATGGTTGAACTCCTGATCTTGTTGTTGGAGGGAGTACTCAGTCCGGCAGGTTGAACGGGGTGACGATCTGCACCTGTGACGGCGCAATCGGGCCGGCCTTCCACAACCGGTGGTAGTGCAGGATGTGCAGGAACACGTGGCGGGCATCGATCTGCAGGTTGTGGTCGATGATCGCGGCGATTTTTTCGTCCAGCAGCAGTTGGCGGTTTTCTTCGTCGAGGTCGTGGCCGATAAACACTTCCAGCGGGCGACCCAGGGCGGCGAAGGCGTCGACAATCGCACGGTTGCCGCCACCGACGCTGTACACCGCCTTGAGGCCGGGATGCTGTTGCAGCGCCTGGGTGACCCGCTCGAAGGTGCGCGGGTACACGCCATAGCCGCCGCTGACGTCCAGCACCCGCAGATGGGGGGCTCGCCCGCGCAGCCAGGCGCGAAAGCCCATCTCGCGCTCCTCCTCGCCACGGAACAACTCGCTGCCGATCACCACCGCCACGTCCTGGGGCAACGCCGGCAGCCAGCGTGACATCAGGTAGGCGGCGGTCTGGCCGGCGGTGCGGTTGTCCATGCCGACGTAGCCGATGCGTTCGCTTTGCGGCAGGTCCGTCACCAGGGTCACCACCGGGATGCCCGCCGCGATCAGGTGCTTGACGGCCTGGTTCACCGCCGGTTCGTCGGCGGCCTTGAGCACCACGCCCTGGCTGCCGGTGTCGAGGCAGCGCAGCAACTGATCGTGCATGGCCTGGGGCTCGATTTCTTCGAACAGGTGAAAACGCGGGGCGATGCGAAACGGCGCCAGGCTGGCCAGTTGCGCGGTGATCGCCGCCTGCACCGCGGCGCTGAAACGCTGAGGGGTGTGCATGATCACGTCGACATGGAAGGTGCGCCCTACCGCCAGGCCGTTTTTCTCCTGGGACTCCAGTTCATCCAGCGCCTGCTCGATACGTCGGCGAGTCTGGGCGTGCACGCTGCCGCGCTGGTGCAGCACGCGGTCGACCGTGGCCTTGCTCACGCCCGCCTGGGTCGCGAGCTGCTTGATGGAGAAGTGTTTGGCGCGTTCGAGCATGGGTTTCGCCTGAGGTGTTTATGAGGTCTTTTTTGGGTATTACTGAGGTTTTGCAATGCTAGTCTCAGTTTTGTCCGGCGTCGAGCCGGGCAATCAAAACAACAACAATCCAGGAGAACCCCATGCCTCAAGCCGACCTCGCCAGTACCTTCAACGGCCAATATTTTGTCGTCACCGGCAGCACCCAGGGCCTGGGCGCCGCCGTGGCCCACACCCTGGCGCGACGCGGCGCCGCCGGGCTGATCATTTGCGGGCGGCGCCGCGCCCAGGGCGAAGAACAGGTGCGGCAGTTGGCACAGCTGGATTGCCAGGCGTTTTTTGTCGAGGCCGACCTTGAACAGGTCGAGGATTGCCGCGCGATCATCGACGCCGCGCGCACCCACTTCGGCACCTTGCATGGCCTGGTGAACTGCGCCGGGATGTCGGACCGCGGCACCATTGTCGACACCTCGCCGGAGCTGTTCGATCGGCTGATGGCGGTGAATGTGCGGGCGCCGTTTTTCCTGATGCAGGACGCGTTGAAATTGATGATCAGCCAGGGCGTGGAAGGCGCCGTGGTGAACATCCAGAGCATCACCGGGCATGGCGGGCAATCGTTCCTCAGTGCCTATGCGGCGTCCAAGGGGGCGCTGGCGATCCTGACCAGGAACGTGGCGTTCAGTGCGCTGCGCAACCGGATCCGCGTCAACGGCCTGAACATCGGCTGGATGGACACGCCCCATGAGGATCAAATCCAGCGCCAGTACCACGGCGCCCAGGACGGTTGGCTGGCTGAGGCGGAACGCGCGCAGCCGTTCGGTCGCCTGCTCAAGCCCGAAGAGGTGGCGCAAAGCGTGGCGTTCCTGCTGTCGCGCGAGTCGGGGATGATGACCGGCGCGGTGATCGACCTGGAACAAGGCGTGGTCGGCTGCACCGACAGCGGCAGCCCGCAGCCCTTCAAGGCCCTGAGCCTGGGAGGTGAGTAATGTCGGCATTCATGACACTGCAGGATGTACGCATTGAGGATTTCAAGCGGATTTGCGCGCAACAGGCGCGTGCCGAGGACTATCCCCTGGCTGCGGAAGTGCTCGGCAACGTGCCGGTCTATCAGGCCCGCACCTTGCGCAACAGCGACCGCCACACGGTGATGAATGAGCTGCACCGCTTGTTTCGCGATGGACCGGGCGTGATGGTGGTGCGCCGCGCCTATGAGGACCTGGAAGTGGTGGATCGCCACAGCCAGGTGTTCGAGGCGATCTTTGCCCAGGAGGCCGCTCAAGGCGTGGCCGCCGACCATTTTGCCAAGGCCGGCAGTAACGGGCGTATCTGGAATGCGTTGCAGAAGGCCGCGCTGCAGTCGCCGCAATCCTTTGTGGAGTATTACGCCAACCCGCTGCTGGGGCTGATCGCCGAGGCATGGCTGGGCCCGAGCTTTCAGGTGACGGCGCAAGTGAACGTGGTGCACCCCGGCGGCCAGGCGCAACAGCCGCACCGCGACTATCACCTGGGCTTCCAGACCACCGAGGTGGTGGAGCGCTTTCCCCTGCCCTTGCATGTGCTGTCCCAGTACCTGACGTTGCAGGGCGCCGTGGCCCACTCGGCGATGCCGCTGGAAAGCGGCCCCACCCAGTTGCTGCCGTTTTCCCAACAATACGCCCTGGGTTACCTGGCCTGGCGGCGCCCCGAATTTATCGAGCACTTCCAGCAACACGCCGTGCAACTGGCGCTGGACAAGGGCGACCTGCTGTTTTTCAACCCGGCGCTGTTCCACGCCGCCGGCACCAACCGCACGGCCGGCCACCAGCGCATGGCCAACCTGCTGCAAATCTCCTCGGCCTTCGGCAAGCCCATGGAAGCCCTCGACCGCGACCGCATGATGCTGGCGGTGTACCCGGTCCTGCTGGCCAACACGGCCCTGGATGCCCAGGCGATTGCAGCGGTGGTGGCCTGCACCGCCGACGGCTATGCCTTCCCCACCAACCTCGACACCGACCCACCCTTGCAGGGCCTGGCCCCGCAAACCGGGCAGCAACTCATGCTGCAAGCCCTCGACGAACGCTGGGCGCATGAGGACTTCGCCGCGGCCGTGGCGCAACTGCGGGCCAAGCGCCAGGCGTGATGCTTTAACAACAACAAAAACAACGGAGCACAACCATGAAGAAGCAACTCCTTGCGGCACTCTTGACCCTCGCCATCACCCCCTGGGCGCTGGCCGATATACGGATCGGCGTGAGCATCGCCCAGGTCGACGACGTGTTTCTCGCGCAAATGCGTGACTACATGGCCGCCCACGCCAAGGAACTGCCCGGCGTGACCCTGCAATTCGAAGACGCTCAGGGCGACGTGGTGCGCCAGCTCAACCAGGTGCAGAACTTCACCGCCCAGGGCATGGACGCAATTATCGTCAACGCCGTAGACACCGCCGCCACCCAGAAAATGACGGTCAATGCCCAGCAGGCCAGGATCCCATTGGTGTACGTCAACCGCCGCCCCGAGTTCAAGGAAGTACCGCCGGGGGTGGGCTATGTCGGCTCGGATGAGATCAAGGCCGGTGAAATCCAGATGCGCTACCTGGCCGAGAAAATGGGCGGCAAGGGCAACCTGGCGATCATGCTCGGGCTGCTCTCCAACAACGCCACCCACAACCGCACGCAGGGGGTCAAGAACGTGCTCAAGGACTATCCCGACATCAAGATCGTCGAGGAACAGAGCGCCGAATGGCAGCGCAGCAAGGCGATTGACCTGATGAACAACTGGATCGTGTCCGGGCGCAAAATCGACGCCGTGGCAGCGAATGCCGATGAAATGGCGATTGGCGCGGCCATGGCGATCAGCCAGGCCGGCATGCAACCGGGCAAGGATATTCTGGTGGCCGGCAGCGATGGCGGCGCGGCCGGTTTGGACGCAGTGAAGAAAGGCCAGTTGCTGGTGACGGCGTACCAGGACAACAAAGGGCAGGCAGTGGGCTCGATTGACCTGGCGGTGAAGATGGTCAAGAAACAGCCGTATGACGCCGAGCTGACCATTCCTTACCAGCAGATCACCAAGGACAACTACCAGGCATTCCTCAACCCATAAACTTCATCGTGGCGAGGGAGCTTGCTCCCTCGCCACAAGTAGACCCGTCAGCCCTGACGTTCCGCGCGTCGCACAACCCCATTGACGACGATATACAGCAACGGCCCCACCGACACGAACACTGCCGTCAGCAAGAAATACGGCAGCACCGACGCCAGCGACCGTCCCCGTGACCGCGCATCCCGGTACATCCACACACAGGCCAGCGTGGCCATCAGGTAGAGGTCGATCACCACTTGCGCGGTGTCCGGACGCGACATTAACTCACGCCCGAAGGCCAGCAGCGATTGCTCGGCCGTGAGCAGCGTGGCCAGGGTGTACAGCGAAAAGCCCAGCAGAGCGGCGAGGGCCAGGTAAGGTGTGCGCATGGTCGGCTCCTTGACGTGATCGAGGCCCACCCTAGTGATAAGGTTGCCCTCCTCGCAATGACCTCGGAGGTCATAGTCACGCCATGGATAACCCCGCTACTGCCGGCGAACACTTGCGCCAGCTACGCCGACAGGCTGGTCTGAGCCAACTTGACCTGGCCCTGATGACCGGCGTGTCCCAGCGCCACCTCAGTTGCCTCGAAACCGGACGCGCCAAGCCGAGCCCAGGTACGTTGCATCACCTGCTCAGCGCGCTGGAAACACCGCTGGAGCAATGCAACCGCGTGTTCCTCGCCGCCGGCTTCGCGCCCCGCTATACCGCTACCCCGCTCGCCTCCCCGGCCATGGCCGCAATTCGCGAGGCGGTCAACCATGTCCTGCACGCCAACAACCCGGCCCCGGCGATCCTGCTGGGCAGCCACTGGGAAGTACTGGCCGCGAATGCGAGTACCGGCGTGCTGTTGGCACTGGCGGGGGTCACGCCGCCGATGGAAGGTCTGAACCTGCTGACCACCCTGCTGCAGCCCGGCGGCCTGGGCGACCAGCTGGTCAACGCCGAAGAAATCCGCACCCTGGCCTGGCAACGGGCAAGCCGCGAGGCGCTGGACAACCCTGTGCTGGCCGCTCTACTGGCGAGCCTGCCCGCCCCCGCCCATACCACGCCGCCGCCTGAAATGCCGCCGCTGGTGTTGACCCGCGTGCATACCAGCCGGGGCGAGCTGAGCTTCCTGTCCACCTTCACCACCTTCGGCATGCCCCAGGACATCACCCTCGCCTCCCTGCGCATCGAACATCTGATTCCCGCTGACGACGCCACCTGGCAGGTGATGCGTGCCGCCCATGGGGAAAATGCCGCACTGGTTTTGTGAAATATCTGTACGTAGACTGCCGCCATACCTCAACTTAAGGCGGCGAAGAAAACGTCATGCAAGTTACCGAAGTCTCCATTGCCCAATTGCGCGCGGCGCTCGAATCCGGCCAGACCACGGCCGTTGAACTGGTGCAGGCTTACCTCGCGCGGATCGATGCCTACGACGGTCCGCAGACCGCTACCGCACTCAACGCCGTCGTCGTGCGCAACCCCGACGCCCTGAAGGAAGCCGAGGCCTCCGATGCACGCCGGGCCAAGGGCGAAACCCTGGGGCCACTGGATGGTATTCCCTACACCGCCAAGGACAGCTACCTGGTCAAAGGGCTGACGGCCGCCTCGGGCAGCCCGGCCTTTGCCAGCCTTGTCGCCCAGCGCGATGCGTTCACCATCGAGCGCCTGCGCGCCGGTGGCGCCATCTGCCTGGGCAAGACCAACATGCCGCCGATGGCCAATGGCGGCATGCAGCGCGGCGTGTATGGCCGCGCGGAAAGCCCGTACAACGCCGACTACCTCACCGCGCCGTTCGCCTCCGGTTCATCCAACGGTGCCGGCACCGCCACCGCCGCCAGCTTCGCCGCCTTCGGCCTGGCGGAAGAAACCTGGTCCAGCGGGCGTGGCCCGGCGTCCAACAATGGCCTGTGCGCCTACACCCCGTCCCGTGGGGTGATTTCGGTGCGCGGCAACTGGCCGTTGACCCCGACCATGGACGTGGTGGTGCCCTACGCCCGCACCATGGCCGACCTGCTGGAAGTGCTCGACGTGGTAGTGGCTGAAGACCCGCACACCCGTGGCGACCTGTGGCGCCTGCAGCCGTGGGTGCCGATCCCCAGCGTCGCTTCGGTACGCCCGGCGTCGTACGCTGAATTGGCGGCGACGGCCGAATCCCTGGCCGGCAAACGCTTCGGCGTGCCGCGCATGTACATCAACGCCGACCCCGAGGCCGGCACCAGCGAAAAGCCCGGCATCGGCGGCCCCACCGGGCAGAAAATCAACACCCGTGCCAGCGTGATCGACCTCTGGCAAGCCGCACGCCAGGCTCTTGAAGCCGCCGGTGCCGAAGTCATCGAGGTGGATTTCCCACTGGTGTCCAACTGCGAAGGCGACCGCCCCGGCGCGCCCACCGTGTTTACCCGTGGCCTGGTGTCCAGGGAATTCCTGCACGATGAACTGTGGGAACTGTCGGCCTGGGCCTTCGATGATTTCCTGCGCGCCAACAACGACCCGGCCCTGAACCGCCTGGCCGATGTGGACGGGCCGAAAATCTTCCCCCACGACCCCGGCACCCTGCCCAACCGTGAGGACGACCTGGCCGCCGGCATGGACGAGTACGTGCGCATGGCCGAGCTCGGCATCACCCCGTGGAACGAGATCAGCACCGTGCCCGATGGCCTGCGCGGCCTCGAGCAAACCCGGCGGATCGACCTGGAAGACTGGATGGACGGCCTTGGCCTGGACGCGGTGCTGTTCCCGACCGTGGCCGATGTGGGCCCGGCGGATGCCGACGTGAACGAAGCCAGTGCCGATATCGCCTGGAGCAATGGCGTGTGGGTGGCCAACGGCAACCTCGCCATCCGCCACCTGGGCGTGCCCACCGTTACCGTGCCCATGGGCGTGATGGCGGACATCGGCATGCCGGTCGGGCTGACCTTTGCCGGGCGCGCCTACGATGATTCGGCATTGCTGCGCTTTGCGGCGGCGTATGAAGCCACCGGCAGCAAACGCCTGATCCCGCCGCGCACGCCGCCGCTGGCGACAAACTAACTGATTCACTGTGGGAGGGGGCTTGCTCCCGATGAGGGAGTGTCAGTTGATGCATCTGTGGCTGACCCACTGCAATCGGGAGCAAGCCCCCTCTTACATTTGGAACTGCATATATCAGGTAGATCTCGGTCTGCTTTTACTCTGGCTTTTTCGGCCTTGGAGCCAACTGGAGTTGGGCTGGTGTACTCGGTAAAAAATGTGGGAGGGGGCTTGCCCCCGATGAGGGAGTGTCAGTTGATGCATCGGTGGCTGACCCACTGCAATCGGGAGCAAGCCCCCTCCCACCGTTCTAACCGCATTTCAAGTCAGGCCATGTAGGGCACGGCAATCAGCAGGATTGCCGTGCCATGGCAGGCCGTCGCCGCCAACACGCCATGACGCATGCGCACCAGTGCGCAGGCCAGCCCTTCGATCAGGGTAAACAGCAACACCGGCCAGCCCAGTTGAGTCACGCTCAAGGCCAGGAAGGCATGGCAGGCGGCAAACGCCACGCCACTGATCAGCGCCGCTCGCAGCGGTGTCACCTGCTGTTCAAGGTAGCCCTGCAAAAACCCGCGAAACAACACTTCCTCCAGCGCATTGGCGCCATAGGCCAACACCACCATGCCCGGCAGCCACACCCAGTAGCCGGGGATCGCGTGCAGCTCTATCCCTTGATAGAGCCGCAACGGCACACCGATCAGGCAACCGACCGCAAGCCCCACCGCCAGGCCCAGGGCGCGGTGGCCCCGGGTCCATACCACCAGGCGCCACAACTCCGGCGCCACCCGGACCAACCCTACGACCAGCAGCACCGACAGGCCACCCAGCGCCGCCAAGACAAAGGCATTCGCGGTGAAGGCGATTTGCACGTCGTCACTGAGCGCCCACATGCCCAGGGGCGTCATCGCATCGCGCATCAGCACGAACGCCGCGAGCAGAATCAGGATGCGCATGGCCGGCAACGACGTGGGCGTCAACCAGAACCACAGGCCAAACAGCAGCAAGCCCGGCGCCAGGTGCAGGCCGTAGTTGAGCAGGACGACCAGGCCTTGGCTGACCATCAGTCGTGCGCGACCGCGACCATGTCGATCTCCACCGCCGCCGACTTCGGCAACTGCATCACCCCCACTGACGTGCGCGTATGCACCCCGGCACTGCCGAGGATCTCGTGCAACAGGTCCGAGGCGCCGTTGGCCACTTCACTCTGCTGATCGAAGTCCTCGGCGCTGCGTACATACACGGTGATACGCGGGATGGCCTTGATCCGGTCCAGCGAGCCGAGCGCTTGCTTGAGCAGGCCCAGGCAGCGCAAGGCACTGATGCCGGCGGCGATTTGTGCCTGGGCCAGGGTCAAGGTGGCACCGACTTTACCCGGCAGCATGATCGTGTCACCTACGCGAGGGATCTGCCCACTGATGTACAGGTGGTTGCCGTCGCGCACCAGCGGCGTGTAGTTGCCGCCGACTTTGAATTCATCCAATTGATAGCCGAGGCGTTGTTGCACGGCTTGGTATTTTTCATCCGGTGTCATGCTCGGGAGTCCTCGTTGCGACGCTGCCACTCATCCACCACGTCGCCCATCGTCTTGGGTGTTGCGTTGCGAATCCACGCCATGAAAGGCCGGTCGAACGTGAACCCCGCGCCGCAGTGCTCACGCATGAAACGGCGTACGTTCTGGGTGTTTTTGTAGTGTGAAGTGACAGGCGTGCTGCGGGTGATAGGGGCGCTGTGCCAATCAAAGTCCATTTGCGTAACGCTCTGATGTTTCAGGAGCAAGCAGCATAGCGCTAAATAGCCACTGTGAACGCCGGCCAACCGGCGCTGACAGTGGATTTTTTCAGCGCCTATCAGGCGAAATCCGCCCCTCGCGTATTGACGAACAACGCGTAGATCGAATGGCTGCCGGCCATGAACAGGCGGTTGCCTTCGCGGCCGCCAAAGCACAGGTTGGGGCAGCGTTCCGGCAGCGATATATGCCCGATGGCCTTGCCCTGGGAATTGAACACGCGCACGCCGTCGAGCTTTTCCAGGTCGGCCTTGGGGTCGCCATTGCCGCCCCAGCCGCACCAGAGATTGCCGCTCTCGTCGCACTTGATGCCGTCCAGCGCTGCGTATTCGAGGCCTTCGATATGCTTGCGCCGTTCGCCCAGGGTGCCGTCGTCCTTGACGTCAATCGCCCAGATCAGCCGGTTGGGCTTGGCGCGCCCTTCCACCACGTAGAGGGTCTTTTCATCCGGCGAAAAGCACAGGCCGTTGGGACCGTTGAGGTCGTCGATCACCCGCGTGACCTTGCCGCTGTCAGCGTCGATGCGATACACGCCATGGGGCTGGGTGGGGGTGATCTTGTGGCCTTCGTAGTTGTTGCCGGTCTGGAATGGCGGGTCGCTGAACCACACCGAACCATCGCGCTTGCACACGATGTCGTTGGGCGAGTTGAAGGGTTTGCCGTCAAAGCTGTCCGCCAGCACCGTGATGCTGCCGTTATGTTCGGTGCGAGTGATGCGCCGCCCCTCGCCAGAGGTGGTCGAACCTTCGCACACCAGCAGGCGGCCCTGGCGATCGCGGCACATGCCGTTGGAGAAGTTGGCGTTTTCACGGTACACCGACAGGCTGTCGGTCACCTCATCCCAACGCACGATGCGGTTGTTGGGAATATCACTGAGCAGCAGGTAGCGGCCATCGCCGATCCACACCGGTCCTTCGGCCCAGCGCAGGCCGGTCGCCAGGCGCTCAACGCTGGCATTGAACAGGCGCAGCTCGAGGAAACTGTCGTCGAGCACCTTGATCAGGGGGTCTGGATAACGCTGGCTCAAGGGCTCGGCCGCGTCTGCCAGGCGAGGCAGGTTGCCCAGCACCGCCACCGACGCGGAAACCGCCAGGGATCGCTGGAGAAAGACCCGGCGGCTGTGTTCGGAGCGGGCAGGCGAAGGGGGAAAATCCATGGGTATCTCCGTTATTTTATTGTTAGACGGGAGACTAGTTTTAACCTGTGATGAGACATCGTACAAGATTGAAGACTTCACTCACCCTATACAACGCAAGGTGCTGCGCAAATATTCCAAATTTTACTTTCCAAAAGCCCTTCGACTATTGCAATGTTGTACGACAACAAATTCAGTAACGTGTTGCCCGTACACCTCCCCAACAACAATAAGGAAACACCCATGCAAAACGTCAAAGTACTGATCGGTTTTCTGTGCCTGTTCAGCGGCTATGTGGCCGCCGCCCCTGCCGCCGACAAAGACGTCGCCCAAGCGGTCGACCACCTCACCCAGGCGATGCTGCATAAAGACCTCAAGCAGCTCCAGAGCCTGACCGCCGAGAACCTCACCTACGGCCACTCCAGCGGCAAGATCCAGAACAAGCAGGAATTCATCGCCGACATCGAGACCGGGCGCAGCGGCTTCAAGACCCTGGAAATGCAGAAACAGACCATCACCTTGAGCGGCGATACCGCCCTGGTACGCAACCACTTCTCCGCCCTGGCGGTGAACAGCGGCAAGGAAGTGCCCACCGAAATCGAGAACTTCCAGATCTGGCAAAAACAGAAAGGCCACTGGCTGCTGATCGGTCGCCAGGCGTTCAAATTCTGATGGCTAGCGGTGGGCCATCGGGCTCACCACTGCACCGCCTTGCGCACCTTCAGCAACGCCTCGCGCAGCGCCGGCATGTCCACCGAGCCCAAGGCCAGGCGCAACGCATGGGGCACGTGGGCCGAGACGGCAAAGGGCTCGGCGGTGGAAACGGAAATGCCGTCGCGCTGCAAGGTCATGGCGACTTGATCGGCGCGGGCCTCTTCCGCCAGGGGCAGCCACAAGAAATACGATGACGGGTGGCTGGTGTAGGCCAGCCCCTTGAGCACCTGCGCCGCCAAGGCTTGCCGCGCCCGCGCATCCTGGCGCTTGTGTGCTTCAAGTTGCGCCACCGTGCCATCCTCGAGCCAGGCCACCGCAATCGCACTCATCACCCCCGGCACGTTCCAGGTGGTGGCCATGATGGTGCGCTCCAGTGCCTTCACCCAACCCGAAGGGGCAGCGATAAACCCCACGCGCAGGCCGGTCGCGACACTTTTCGACAGCCCGCCCACGTAGACCGTGCGCTCCGGCGCCAATCTGGCCACGGGCAGCGGTGCGTCCTCGGCCAGGAACGCGTAGGCCGCGTCCTCGATGAGCATCAGGTTGTGCTCACGGGCAATCGCCACCAACTGCTCGCGCTGCGCCAGGCTCAGCACCCAGCCCAACGGGTTATGCAGGGTCGGCATGCTGTACACGGCACGCACCGGGCGCTTGCGACACAGGCTGTGCAGGTAGTCCAGGTCCGGGCCGTCGGCGGTGACCGGAATGGCGACGATCTCCAGGTGCAGGGTCTCGGCCAGCACCTTGAACCCCGAATACGTCAAGGCGTCGACGGCGATCACATCACCGGGCTTGAGCAAGGCCATCATGGTCACGGCCAACCCGTGCTGGGCGCCGCTGACCACCAGCACCTGTTCGGCCTCGACCGTCAGCCCTCGGCTCAACAGGTGCCGCGCGACAGCCGCGCGCTCATGCAGGCGACCGGCGTGGGGCTGGTAACGCAGCAGCGCTTCAAGGTCGCCGGACAGCGCCAACTGGCGCAATGCGGTGCGCAGCAAGTCGGCCTGGCCCGGCAAGGACGGGTAGTTGAAATTCAGATCGAGCATGCCCGCCGCCACGCTCATCTGCCCACTGCCCTGCCCCGGCGGCAGCGAGATTTCGCGCACGAAGGTGCCTCGGCCTGTCTCGCCACTGACCAGGCCCATGGCCTCCAGCTCGGCGTACACCCGGCTCGCGGTGACCAACGCCAGGCCATGCTCGGCGGCCAGTTGGCGGTGGGTCGGCAGTCGCGTGCCGGGGGGCATGCGGCCTGAGCGAATGGCCTCGGCGAAGCTGTCGACCAACGACTTGTAGCGGGCGCGGGGCATAGCGATGTATCCATGACAATTTTTTGATTGTCTTTATCTTCAACCCTAGGATGCCTGCCACGCAACTCATCCTTTTCGGACGCCCCTTATGGAACGTACAGCTCCCCTCAGTAACCTGGACACCCGCACCCAAGGCTGGATCAACGGTTTTATCGGCGTGGTGATCTTCAGCGGCTCGTTGCCGGCCACGCGCCTGGCGGTGATGGAATTCGACCCGGTGTTCCTGACCATGATCCGCGCCGCCATTGCCGCGCTGCTGGGGCTGGCCTTGCTGGGGCTGTTCAAGGAGAAACGTCCCGCACGCCAGCAATGGATGCCCCTGGCTATCGTCGCCCTCGGCGTGGTGATCGGCTTTCCCCTGCTCACCGCGCTGGCGCTGCAATACGTGACCTCCGCCCACTCCATCGTCTTCATCGGCCTGCTGCCGCTGGCGACCGCCGTGTTTGCTGTACTGCGTGGCGGCGAGCGTCCACGCCCGGTGTTCTGGCTGTTTTCGATCCTCGGCAGTGCGTTGGTGATGGGGTACGCCTTCGCCCAGGGCTTGAGCGCCGCACCGGCGGGTGACGTACTGATGCTGCTGGCGGTGCTGGTGTGCGGCCTGGGGTATGCCGAAGGCGCCAAACTGTCGCGCAGCCTGGGCGGCTGGCAGGTGATCTGCTGGGCGCTGGTGGTGTCGTTGCCGGTGGTGGTGCCGTTGAGCCTGGTGCTGGCGCCGTCGAGCGTCAGCGGCATCAGCCTGCCGGCCTGGCTGAGCCTGGGCTATGTGTCGCTGTTCAGCATGCTGATCGGCTTTGTGTTCTGGTATCGCGGCCTGGCCCAGGGCGGTATCGCCGCCGTCGGACAGTTGCAACTGCTGCAACCGTTCTTCGGCCTGGCGCTGGCAGCGGGCTTGCTGCATGAACAGGTCAGCCTGGGCATGCTGCTGGTGACGGTCGCGGTGATCGGCTGCGTGGCCGGGGCCAAGCGGTTCGCGCGCTAACGCTGGGGCGCGACCATCTTGAACTTGATGTTGATGTCGTCGGACACCACGCTGTTGCCGGCCCATTCGCCTTCGCCGATCCTGAAGTCGCCGCGCCTGAGGATGAACTCACCGTCGAACACGCCGATGCCATCCAGCTCCTTGAGCACCACGTTGACCGCCACCGGGCGCGTGGTGCCCTTGATCGTCAGGTTGCCGCTGATGTTGAAGCGGTTATCCCCCAGGGCCTTGACAGCGGTGGACTCATACACGCCCACCGGGTAGGTCGCGGTATCGAACCACGAGGCCCGTTGCAGCTCGTCGTTGGCATCTGGGCTGCCGGCATCGATACTCGCCAGCTGGATCTTGAGCAAGGCATGTCCGCTTTCGGGCTTTTGCGTGTCAAAGCTCAGCGTGCCTTCGAAGTCGCCGAAGGTGCCATACACCCGCTGCCCCAACTGCTTATAGGTAAAACTGATCTGGCTGGCGGTGCGGTTGACGTCGGTGTACTCCGCCGCCTGGGCGCAGCCGATAACACCCAGGACCAGGGCCAACGGGAGAATTCGACGCTTCATGCCACGCTCCGCAAAAAATGGATGTATTCCCATCAGGTGTCTGTCCTGCTAAACAGATTAGCCGCTCACAACAATAAGGACGCTGCATGCCCACCCCTTCTCTACAGGACATCACCGCGCCGGAAGGCATCTGCTACGGCTGCGGCGGCAGTAATCCCCATGGCTTGCATATCAAGAGCCGCTGGGATGCCGATGGTGTCCATCTCATCGCCGAACATCGCCCCGAGGCAAAATACAGCGGCTGGCCCGATCTGGTCTACGGCGGCCTGATTGCCATGCTGGTGGACTGCCATTCCAACTGGACCGCCATGGCCTACCACTACCGTGCCGAACAGCGCGAACCCGGCAGCCTGCCGCGCATCGACTGCGTCACCGGCAACCTGGGGATCAAATTCATCAAGCCGACCCCCATGGGCGTGCCGCTCACCTTGCGTGCGCGGGTCGAGGGCGACGTGGGTCGCAAAAGCCGCGTGGTCTGCGAGGTGTACGCCGGCGAGGTGCTCACGGCCATCGGCGATTCGCTGTTCGTGCGCGTCGACACCCGCGAACTGGCTGCGGCCGCCCATGGCCGTGACGGCTGATCCTGGTCTACATTGACTGGCACCGCTAATCGAGGACCGAACCGATGACTCGTCTCACCGCCAAAGACTTTGCCCCCGAGCTGCTGGAACTCTACGACGGCTACGCCCATGGCAAGCTCAACCGCCGCGAATTTCTCGACCGCGCGGCGCTGTTCACCTTTGGCGGCCTCACCGCCTCGGCCCTGCTGGCAGCCCTGAGCCCCAACTATGCCCTGGCCGAACAGGTGAAATTCACCGACCCGGACATCGTTGCCGACTACATCACCTACCCCTCGCCCAAGGGCAACGGCACCGTGCGTGGCTACCTGGTGCGCCCGGCCAAGGCCACCGGCAAGCTGCCGGCCGTGGTGGTGGTCCACGAAAACCGTGGCCTCAACCCCTACATCGAAGACGTCGCCCGGCGCCTGGCCAAAGCCGGGTTTATCGCCCTCGCGCCGGACGGCCTGACCTCGGTGGGCGGCTACCCCGGCAACGATGAAAAAGGCGTGGCGCTGCAACAGACAGTCGACCCGACCAAACTGATGAACGACTTCTTCGCCGCCATCGAATGGCTGATGCACCACGACAGCAGCACCGGCAAGGTCGGCATCACCGGCTTCTGCTATGGCGGCGGCGTGACCAATGCGGCGGCGGTGGCGTACCCGGAACTGGGCGCGGCGGTGTCGTTCTACGGGCGCCAGCCGGAAGCCAAGGACGTGCCGCGCATCAAGGCGCCGATCATGCTGCATTACGGCGAGCTGGATACGCGGATCAACGAGGGGTGGCCGGCGTATGAAAAGGCCCTGAAGGCCGCCGGCACGACTTATGAAGCGTATATCTACAAGGGCGCCAACCATGGCTTCCATAACGATTCGACACCGCGTTATGACGAGGCGGCGGCGAATCTGGCGTGGGAAAGGACACTGGGTTGGTTCCGCAAATACTTGGCCTAAGTGCAGTCCAAATGTGGGAGGGGGCTTGCCCCCGATTGCGGTGTATCAGCAACCATTGAGGTGACTGACCCGCCGCTATCGGGGGCAAGCCCCCTCCCACATTGACCATCACCACATTCCAGATCAGCGTTCCAGCGCATACCAGCGTCAATGGTTGAGGTAGCCCTGTTCATGGCTACCCACCAACTGCACCCCACCGGTCCATAACCAGGACGGTGAATCCAGCGGTGTGGAGCGGTTTTCCTGCAACACCGCCATCCAGTCCTTACACGTCGGTTGCACAGTTGGATCAGGTAGGGCATGCAGGCGGAGGGACGCGGGATTTTCATCGAGTAACTCAGTGCAGGTGTAGCGGTAAAACGCCGGTCCTGAGCAAATATTTCTTTATGTTCCAAGAAAACTCAAACACGCCCACTCTCCTCCAGCAACCACGCCTTGAAGACCTGCATCGCCGAGGTCTCGGCCCGCGACTGCAGACGCGTCAGCCAGTAGCTGCCGGTGCTGATGCCGACGTCGAAAGGCTGGCGAATCACATCACTCTCCAGTTGCCGCGAGAACATCATCGCCGGCGCCAGCGCCACGCCGCTGCCTTGCAGTGCCGCCTCCATCATCGCCAGCGACGAGTCGAACACGATGCTGCGCGGTACCAGGGTGTCGGCGGGCAGCCCGGCGGCCTGAAGCCACAGGCTCCACTCATCCGCACGGTACGAGCGCAGCAGCGTGTGTTTCAACAGGTCGGCCGGCGTGTGCAACTGCGCGGCGAGTGACGGCACACACAGTACCGTCAGCGGCGCTTCCAGCAACTCCAGCGCATCCGTGCCGTGCCAGGCACCTGCACCGAAACGAATCGCGTAATCCAGGCCTTCGGCAGCCACGTCGACACGGTTGTTATGGGTGGACAGGCGCAGGTCGATGAATGGGTAGCGGCTCTGGAAGTCCGGCAGACGTGGCAGCAGCCAGCCGACGGCAAAGGTGCCGACCGCGCCCACTGTGAGCACCTCGCGGTAATGCCCGCCCTCGAACTGGCCCAAGGTGTGGGCAATGCGGTCGAACGACTCGCGCACCACCGGCAGCAGGGTTTCGCCCTCGCGGGTGAGCATCAACCCGCGGGGCAGGCGCTTGAACAAGGTGACAGTGAGCTGCGCCTCCAGGCTCTTGACCTGATGGCTGACCGCCGCCTGGGTCACGCATAACTCGATGGCAGCGCGGGTAAAGCTCAAATGCCGGGCGGCCGCTTCGAAGGCGCGCAAGGCGTTCAACGGTAAGTGGGAGCGGAGCATATTGACCCCAATATTTCTAATGGCTACTGCGAGATATCATCGTTTGCCCAGCGCCGGCGAACGGCCTACATTTGCCTCGCCCGCGCAGGCTCTTCATCCAATCGATCATTCTCATGGAAGCGTTATCATGCCCCAACATTTACTGTCTGGCGTGCGTAATTTCACCGCCCTCGCGGTGTTTATCGCCGCCGGCAACTGCCTGGCGTCCACCGACCTGCAGGCGGTGGTGGATGCCAATGTCAAACCGCTGATGCAGCAGCAGTCGATTAACGGCCTGGTAGTCGGCGTGGTGCGGGACGGCAAGGCGCAATACTTTAACTACGGCATCGCCACCACCGATACCCGCCAGCCGGTCAGCGAAAACACCCTGTTCGAAGTGGGCTCGGTAAGCAAAACCTTCACCGCAACCCTGGCCGGTTACGCGGTAGCCCGCGGCAAACTCACGCTCTCGGATCCGGCCAGCCATTACCTGCCGGCATTGGGCGGCGGCAAGTTCGACCGTATCAGCGTGCTCAACCTCGGCACCTACACCGCCGGCGGCTTGCCCCTGCAATTTCCCGCCAACGCGGATAACAGCCAGCGCATGATCAGCTACTTCCAGCAGTGGCAACCCGACTTCGCCCCTGGCACCCAGCGCCTGTACTCCAACCCGAGCCTGGGGTTGTTCGGCTACCTGGCGGCGCAGAGCCTCAAGCAGCCGTTCGATCAGGCGATGGAAAAGACCCTGTTGCCCGCACTCGGGCTCAAGCACACCTTCATCAAGGTGCCGCAGAGCCAGATGAGCCTGTACGCCCAAGGCTATGGCAAAGATGGCAAACCGGTACGCGTCGGCCCCGGCGCCATGGACAGCGAGGCCTACGGCATCAAGACCAGCGCTGCGGACTTGCTGAAGTACGTTGACGCGAACATGCACCCGGCGACGCTGGATAAAACCCTGCAGCAGGCGATCAGCGTCACTCACACGGGCTACTACAGCGTGGACGGCATGACCCAGGGCCTGGGTTGGGAAATGTACCCCTACCCCATCCCGCTCGATGGGTTGATGGCCGGCAACTCCACCCCCATGGCAATGGAACCGCACAGGGTCAGCTGGCTGACCCCGCCCCAGGCGCCCCACGCCGACACCCTGGTGAACAAGACCGGCTCCACCAATGGGTTTGGCGCCTACGTGGCGTACGTGCCGAGCAAGGGAGTGGGCGTGGTGATATTGGCGAACAAGAACTACCCGAATGCCGAACGGGTAAAGGTCGCCCATGCAATCTTGAGTGCGCTGGACCACTAACGGTGGTGGGGGCCGTGCGACGATTCGACTGGCCCCCTCCCACCTGTTGACCCGCGCTACATCCCCAACCAGTGCGGCAAGGCCAGCGAGATAAACGGCAAGTACGTGACCATGATCAGGAACACCAGCAGGATCATCAGCCACGGCAACGCCGCACGAATGGTCTGCCCCAGCGTCAACCCGGTCACCGCCGAGGTCACGAACAGGTTCAGCCCCACCGGTGGGTGCACCAGGCCGATTTCCATGTTGACCACCATCACGATGCCCAGGTGAATCGGGTCGATGCCCAGCTTCATGGCGATCGGGAAGAAGATCGGCGCCAGGATCAGCACGATGGCCGAAGGCTCCATGAAGCTGCCGGCGATCAGCAGCACCACGTTGACCATGATCAAAAAGCCAATCGGCGTCAGCCCCTCGGACAGCACCCAGGCGGTGATTTCCTGGGGGATCTGCTCGGTGGTCAGCACATGGGCGAAGAGCATGGCATTGGCGATGATAAACATCAGCATGATCGCCAGGCGCCCGGACTCCAGCAGCACCTTGGGGCAGTCGCGCAGCTTCATGTCCTTGTAGACGAACAACGCTACAAAGGCCGAGTACACCGCCGCGACCGCAGCCGCTTCGGTGGGGGTGAACATGCCGCTGTAGATGCCGCCGAGGATGATCACCAGCAGCAACAGGCCCCAGAACGCGCGGCGCGCACAGCTCAGCCACTCACGAAACGTCGCCCGTGGCTGGGCCGGCAGCTTCTTGATACGCGCGACAATGTAGATCGCCACCATCAGCATCAGGCCCAGCAGCAAGCCCGGGATCACCCCGGCCATGAACAGCTTGCCCACCGAGGTTTCCGTCGCCGCCGAGTACACCACCATCACGATCGACGGCGGAATCAGGATGCCCAGGGTGCCGGCGTTGCAGATGATCCCCGCGCCGAATTCCTTCGGATAACCGGAGCGCACCATGCCCGCCACCGCAATCGACCCCACCGCCGCCACCGTCGCCGGGGATGAGCCGGACAGCGCCGCAAACAGCATGCACGCCAGTACCGCCGCAATCGCCAGGCCGCCACGGATATGCCCGACACAGGCGTTGGCAAAGTCGATCAGCCGCTGCGCCACGCCGCCGGTGGTCATGAACGCACCGGAGAGCAGGAAGAACGGGATCGCCAGGAAGGTATAGGCGTCGGAGGTTTCGAACAGCTTGATCGCCAGGGAACTGACCGAGTCCGGGCTGAACATCAGGATCGACACCGCGCCCGACAAACCCAGCGCAATGGCAATCGGCACGCCGAGGAACATGAACACGAACAACAGCAGGAACAGACAGAGCACGGCCATCAGTGACGCTCCCCATGGCTGCCGGCCAACTTGCTGGCCTCACCGGCCTCGTCGGCCAGCCCCAACCCGACCTGACGGCGGGTAAAGATGCGGTAGAAGATTTCCAGGTAGCGGATAAACACCAGGGCAAAACCGATGGGCACGATGATCACGATGTCACCCACGTCGATGCCGAACTTATCGAGGTCTTCGGCGCCGATATGGGCGGTCATCACCGCGCTGACCCACTTGTAGCTGGCGACCATGAACAGCCCGGCATAGGCCAGGCAGCACAGGCAGGCGAGCATGCCCAGCACGCGCTGCACCGGACGCCGGGTCAGCTTGACCAGCGCGTCCACCCCCAGGTGGCCGGCGGTGCGCACGCCATAGGAAATGCCGAAGAAAATCAGCCAGCCGAACATGGCCTTGGTCAGCGCCACGCTCCAGGTCATGTCCTGGGCCCAGGTCATGGTGCCGTCGCCCAAGGCGCTGAAGAAATTACTGCTGAAGGCCCACTTGTCGGCCAGGGCAAAGAACAGCGTGTAGATGTTGTTGAGCATGACGTAGACGAATGTCACCAGGGTCATGGCCGCCAGCAGGAAGGCAATAAAGCCTTCCTCCAGGTGCTCCCAGACGCGCCTTAGCGTTTGCATGGCAAAACCTCGCGAAAGCAAATGAGATGTCAGGGCGGAAACCGGCCTTACTGGTTGGCGGCATCCGCCGCCTTGATCAGGTCGGCCCCGATCTCGCCTTCGAACTTCTGCCACACCGGGCGCATCGCGTCGCGCCACAGCTGGCGTTGCTCGGGGGTCAGCTCGATGATTTCGCTGGTCCTGGCGTCGATGATCTTCTGCCTGGCCGACTGGTTCAGGGCTTCGGCCTGTTTGTTCACCTCGACGGTGACCTCGACCATGACCTGCTCCAGGGTGCTGCGGATGTCCGGCGGCAGGCCGTTCCAGAAGGTGGCATTGGTGATGACCATGTAGTCGATCAGGCCGTGGTTGGATTCGGTGAAGTACTTCTGCACTTCGTTGACCTTCTGGCTTTCATAGTTGGACCAGGTGTTCTCGGTGCCATTCACGGTGCCGGTCTGCAAGCCCTGGTACACCTCGGCAAAGCTCATCTTGCGCGGGTTGGCGCGGATCGCCTTGAACTGCTCCTCCAGCACGCTGGAGGCCTGCACGCGGAATTTCAGGCCACGGGCATCCTTGGGTTCATGCAGCGCCTTGTTGGCGGAGAGTTGCTTGAGGCCGTTGTGCCAATAGGCCAGGCCGAGGATGTTCTTGTTCTGCATCGAGGTCAGCAGTTGCTTGCCCTCGGCGGCCTGGAAGCGGTCGACGGCGGCCAGGTCGTTGAACAGGAACGGCAGGTCATAGATCTGCACTTGCCTGGTGTATTGCTCGAACTTGGCCAGGGACGGCGCCAGCATCTGCACGTCGCCCAGCAGCAGGGCTTCCATTTCCTTGCCGTCGCCGAACAGTGACGAGTTGGGGTACACCTCGACCTTGACCTTGCCGGGCAAGCGTTCTTCGGCGAGCTTCTTGAACAGCAACGCGCCCTGGCCCTTGGGGGTGTTTTCAGCAACCACGTGGGCGAACTTGATCACGATCGGGTCCGCCGCCTGGGCCAGGCCGGCGGCAAACAAGGTGGCGGCGCAGAACAGCGCCCGAGAAAGCTTGAGCATGGAAATCACCTTCTTATTGTTGTGTTGTAGGGCAAGGTGCCTGATATGACGCGTGTAGTGAATTTCGAATTTTTGATACCTGCGTTCGGCCACGCCGAACACCAACCTCAAGAAAAATGCAGTTCCCCCTCCCACCTTGATTCGGTTCCGTCAGCTATAACTGTGCGAGCAACCGCTGCGCCCGCAACAACACCGGCGCATCCACCATCTGCCCATCAATCTGGTAAGCCCCCGCCCCGTGCGCCCCCGCGTCCACCACCCGCCGGGCCCAGGCCAGGTCTGCGGCGCTGGGCGCCAACGCTTCATGGATCACCGCCACCTGCCTGGGATGGATACACAACGCGCCGGCAAAGCCCATTTCATAGGCATGCCGGATCGAACGGCGCAGGCCGTCGGGGTCGTCGATGGCCGGGTGCACACCATCCAGTGGCGCCACCAGGCCGGCGGCACGGGAGTGCACGATCAGCGCCAGGCGCGCCTGGTCGAGGGCGAACTGCGCGGCCGGGGAGTTGCTGCTCAGGTTGAGGTCCAGTGCCAGGTCCAGGCCGCCGAATGACAGACGTTCGACCTGCGGCGCCCGGGCGATGTCGGCCAGCGCCAGCAAGCCGCGGGCGCTTTCGATAATCGGCCAGATCAGCTTGCCCGCCGTGGCGACCACCGCCACCTGGGCCGCACTTTCCACTTTCGGCAGGAGTACACCCGCCACGTTGGCGTGGGCTTTGCAAAACGCCACATCTTCGAAATGCCCGGCATGTTCCGGCGCATTGATGCGCACCCACACCCGGGCCTGCGGGTGACTTTGCAGGAACGCCCCAAGGTTATCCCGCGCCTGGCGCTTGAGCGGCTCTTCCACCGCGTCTTCGAAATCCACGATCACCGCGTCGGCGCCACTGGCCAGCGCCTTGGAAAATCGCTCCGGTCGGCTGCCGGGAACAAACAGCGCAGAGCGCACAAGAGGGTTTGGCATAACGCACTTCCTTATTAGATAACGCCGCGCGCACGCAGGCTGTCGATGGCGTCGACGGAGTAACCGAGCTGCTCGAGAATGCCCTGGCTGTGCTGCCCCAGCGCCGGCACGGCATCCATGCGCGGGGTAAACGCCCCGTTGCGCGCCGGCGGCAGCAGCGACGGCAGCGGGCCGGCAGGGCTTGCGACTTCACGCCAACTGTCGCGGGCCTTGAGCTGCGGGTGGTCCCACACGCCTTGCATATCGTTGACGCGGGCGCTGGCGATCTGCGCGTCCTCCAGGCGCTGGATCACGGCCTCGGCATCCAGTTGGGCAAAGCTGTCGACGATGATCTGGCGCAGCACCTCGCGGTTGGCCGAGCGCTTGAAGTTGGCGCTGAAGCGCTCATCCGTCGCCAGCCCAGGCGTGAGGAGCACCTTGTCGCAGAACGCCGCCCATTCGCGCTCATTCTGCAAACCGAGCATCACCGTGCCGCCGTCACCGGTGGGAAACGGCCCGTAGGGGTAGATCGTCGAATGCGCCGCGCCGGCACGCGGGGGCGGCGGCGCACCGTCGAAGGCGTAGTACATCGGGTAGCCCATCCATTCCACCAAGCTTTCGAGCATGCTCACGTCGATGCGGCTGCCCTGCCCCGTCTTGCCGCGCAGCAGCAGCGCGGAAAGGATGCCGCTGTAGGCGTACATGCCGGCGGAGATGTCGGCGATGGAGCAACCGGCCTTGGCCATCTGCTCGTCGCCCGGGCCACCGGTCACCGAGAGAAAGCCGCCCTCGCTCTGGATCAGCAGGTCATAGGCTTTCTTTTTCTCGTAGGGCCCGCCTTCGCCATAGCCGGAAATGTCGCAGACGATCAGTCGTGGAAAGCGTGCATGCAGCGCCTCGAACGACAGGCCCATGCGTGCCGCCGCGCCCGGTGCAAGGTTCTGCACCAGCACATCGGCATCCGCCAGCAGGCTGTCGAGAATGGCGCCGGCTTCGTCCTGCTTGAGGTCCAGGGTGAGGCTTTCCTTGGAGCGGTTGGTCCACACGAAATGCGAGGCCAGGCCACGCACGCGCTCGTCGTAGCCACGGGCGAAGTCACCGGCGCCGGGGCGTTCGATCTTGATCACGCGGGCGCCGAGGTCGGCCAGTTGACGGGTGCAAAAGGGCGCGGCAATCGCGTGTTCCAGGCTGACAACGGTGATGCCGTCCAGCGGTCGTGGGTCAGTCATGACAGTTCCTCAGAGCCAGTGGGCCATGGACGCGGCGTTGCGCACATCCCAGACCCTGGCGATCAATGTGTCGGCCTGGGCCGGTGTGCGGGCGTGACTGAACCGAGCGAGGCGCTGGAATTTATCCGCCAGCTCTGCACGGCTCAGGGTGTTGCCCGGGTCGCCCTTGGGTTCGTCGATGGCGCCGTGCAGGGTGCGGCCGTCAACCGTGGTGACGGTGACGCGGCCGAGCCAGCGCTGCGGGTAGGCGCCATCGACCTCGGGGTCGAGGGTCATGCTGACCCTGTCGCGAAAGGCGGCGACGGCGGGATCGGTCAACGCCGACTCATGAAACTCGGTGAGCCCGGCCTTGCCATGCACGGCGATCAACCCCAGCACGGTGCCCATGGAGAACTTGGCCTGATGCACGCTGGTCGGCACGCTTACCCGCCCCAGCACATCGATGGCGCCTTGGTGCACACGGGTTTCCACACCGGCGATATCGACGGCCTCCAGGCCTTCGCATTGCATCAACGCCAGCAACGCATCGGCGGCCGGATGGGTATGGCGGCACGACGCGTGGAACTTGAACGAGGTCTCCAGCAGTGCCCAACGGCTACCAAGGCCAGCCGACAATTTGCTCGGTTCGGCATCCGTGGACATACCCGCCGCCAGGCCCTGGTCGCCTTCGAGGATATTGCGCGCACCGGTCAGGCCATCCGCCGTCAGGTAGGCGGCGAGCAAACCGTCCGCGGCCGCCTTGGCCGTGTGCAGTTGCTTGGAGTCGGCAGCATCGCGCAGGAATTCCCACAGCCCGGCGGCCTGGGTGCCGGCGCTGCCGAGCAGATGGATGAACTGGTCCTGATTGAAATCCAGCAACTTGCCCACCGCCACGGCCGCCGCCAGGGTGCCCACCGTGGCCGTGGTGTGGAAGATGCGGTAGTGGGAGCGCCCCATGAATTCGCCGATGCGGATTCCGGCTTCATAACCGGCTACCGAGGCCAGCAACAAGTCACGGCCGGATTTATCGAGGTCCTGGGCGGCGGCCAAGGCAGCGGGAAACACCACGGTGGCCGGGTGCAGCACCGAGCTGTTGTGCAGGTCATCCTGCTCCACCAGGTGGGACGAAGCGCCGTTGACCAATGCGGCGAAGTACGCGCTGCTGCCGGTGCCATTGACGATCACCTGGGCCGGGCCGCTGCTCGGGCCCATCTTCTGCGCATAGCGTTCGAACAACGGGATCGGGTGCGCGCCCTGGCTGGCCAACGCGGACGCCAGCCAATCCAGGTACAGGTCTTCGGTGCGCGCCAGCACGGGTTCGGGCAATTGCTCGTAGGCCAGGTCGGCCAGGAACCGACACAGGGCTTGGGTATGGCTCATGGGCAGGCCCTCAGAAGCTGCGTGGCAGCTCGAGCAGGTGCTCGGCCACGTAGGACAGGATCAGGTTGGTGGAGATCGGCGCCACCTGGTACAGGCGCGTCTCGCGGAATTTGCGCTCGACGTCGTACTCACAGGCAAAGCCAAAGCCGCCGTGGGTCTGCAGGCAGGCATTGGCCGCTTCCCAGGACGCCTTGGCCGCCAGGTACTTGGCCATGTTCGCGCTGGCGCCGGCATTCGCGCCGCTGTCGTATTCCGCGCAGGCGCGCCAGCGCATCAGGTCGGCCGCCTCGACTTCGATATGCGCTTCGGCGATCGGAAACTGCACGCCCTGGTTCTGCCCGATGGGCCGGCCGAACACCACGCGGTCGCGGGCGTAGGCGCTGGCCTTGTCGATAAACCAGCGGCCGTCGCCGATGCATTCGGCGGCGATCAGGGTGCGTTCGGCATTGAGGCCGTCGAGAATGTATTTGAAGCCCTTGCCCTCTTCGCCGATCAAGCTATCGAGGGGCAGTTCAAGGTTGTCGAAGAACAATTCATTGGTCTCGTGGTTGACCATGTTCGCGATGGGCTGCACGGTCAGGCCGTTGCCGATGGCCTCACGCAGATCGACCAGGAAGATCGACATGCCTTCGGACTTTTTCTTCACCTCGGCCAACGGGGTGGTGCGCGCCAGCAGGATCATCAGGTCGGAATGCTGCACCCGCGAGATCCAGACCTTCTGGCCGTTGATCACGTATTTGTCGCCACGCTTGATCGCGGTGGTCTTGATCTTGGTGGTGTCGGTGCCGGTGGTGGGCTCGGTGACCGCCATGGATTGCAGGCGCAATTCACCACTGGCGAGCTTGGGCAGGTAGAAGCGTTTTTGCGCTTCGCTGCCGTGACGCAACAGGGTGAACATGTTGTACATCTGCCCATGCACGGTGCCGGAGTTACCGCCGCAGCGGTTGACCTCCTCGAGGATCACCGAGGCTTCGGCCAGGCCCAGGCCGGAGCCGCCGTACTCCTCGGGAATCATCGCCGACAGCCAGCCGGCGTCAGTCAGCGCCTTGACGAAGGCTTCGGGGAAGCCCTTTTCTTCGTCGATCCGGCGCCAGTAGGCCGCGTCGAATGCGGCGCACAAGGCGCGCACGCCGTCGCGGATGGCATTGAGTGCTTCGTTGTCATTCGGGTTCATCTCACGGCTCTCCGCCTGTTGTTCTAGGCTTATTCGAAATGCACTTCAGCGGTCTGCGCCAGGCCATCGGTATTCCCGGCCCACAACGCCGCCACCCCCGCTTCACTGATGCGACCGCCCACGGCAAACGGCTGCGGCGCAATCAACGGGCGCACGCCGCGATAGGTAAAGCGGCGCACGCTGGCTTCGGGATGGGCGCGGCAAAACGCGCGCAGGCTCAAGGTCGCGATCAGCGGACCATGCACCACCAGCCCGGCGTAGCCTTCGGTGCCGGTGACATAGGGGTAGTCGTAGTGAATGCGGTGACCGTTGAAAGTCACGGCGCTGTAGCGAAACAGCAGGGTCGGCGTGGGGTCGATGGTTTCCTGCCACTCACCCTGGGCCGGGGCCTCGCCGCTGCCCGGCTTGGGCGGCGTCGGCTCGCGGTAGACGATGTCCTGTTCTTCGCGGATCGCCAGGCGACCGTCCTGGACATAGTCATGGCGCACGGTGACAAACAACAGCGAGCCGCTGCGCCCGGTCTTTTCTTCGACCTGGGTGATGGTCGACACACGGGTTGCCGCCTCGCCGGCCCGCAGCGGGTGCAGGAACTCGATACGCCCGCCGGCCCACATGCGATTGCGGTTATCCGCCGGCGGCAGGAAGCCGCCACGGGCCGGGTGGCCGTCGCCGCCCAGGGCGCTTTCCGGCAGTGGGTCCTGGAAGAAGCACCACTGCCACAGCGGCGGCAGGTCCGCGCCCTGCTCGGGGACGGTTTCGCCAAAGGTGGCGGCAATGCGTTTGAGCAGGTTATGGCTCAGGTGGTCGTGGGCGGTTTCGCTTCGGCCGATCCAGTCAGTGGCGCTCATCGGGTACAGGTCCTCGGGCAGTGAGTGTCTGCCCCGGATCATGCAAGCACGGCCCCGTTCTGAGAATTTGCATTTCAATAAACCAGCGTTCGGTTATGCTGAACGCCGCATTCCAACCCATACCATTTGTGGCGAGGGCGCTTGCTCCCGCTGGACTGCGCAGCAGGCCTGGTTTTTTGCGGCCGCTTCGCGCCCCAACGGGAGCAAGCGCCCTCGCCACAGGTCTTCGCAAGCCTGGAGTTTTGCATGCACTTCGACCTGGCCGACTTGCGCCTGTTTATCCATATCGCCGAATCCCCCAGCCTGACCCAGGGCGCCCGGCGCGCGTTCCTCTCGCCGGCCGCCGCGAGTGCGCGGATCAAGGCGCTGGAAGGCCAGCTCGACACCCGCCTGCTGTACCGCGACAGCCGTGGCGTGGAGATCACCCCGGCGGGCGAACGGCTGCTGCACCATGCGCGGTTGATCATGCGCCAGGTGGATTACCTCAAGAGTGAGTTCACCCAATACGGCGTGGATTCCGCCGGGCATATCCGCATCTTCGCCAACACCACGGCGGTCACCGAGTTCCTCCCGGAGGTGCTGGCCGGCTTCCTGTCCCAGCGTCCTGGCGTGACCGTCGACCTGCAGGAGCGCTTATCCCGGGATATCGTGCGCGGCGTGCTGGATGGCACCAGTGACATGGGCATCATCGCCGGCCCCGTGGAGGCGGCGGGTTTGCAGGTGCTGCACTTCAGCACCGACAAACTGGTGCTGATGGTGCCCGTCGGCCACGCCTTGGCCGGTCAAGCCTCGGTCACCCTGGAGCAGACCCTGGCCTATCAGCATATCGGCCTGCATGAAGGCAGCACCTTGCTGAGCTTCCTGCGTGAACACGTCGAGCGGCTGGGCAAGCAGTTGTCCCTGCGTATCCAGGTGTCGAGTTTCGAGGCGATTTGTCGGATGGTCGAAGCGGGCGTGGGCATCGGCATCATCCCCGAGTCCGCTGCCGTAAGGCACAGCCGCACCATGCAACTGGTAGCGGTGACGCTGGATGAGCCGTGGGCGATTCGCGAGCGCAGTATTCTGGTCAGGGAGCTTGAGGCACTGCCCGGCACCATACGGGCATTGATTGCCACGTTGATGCCGGAAAGCACCTAAGCTCAGAAGTCACCTTGCCAGAGGAAACCTCCCATGCAGCTTGAAGGATCCTGCCACTGCGGCGCCGTGACGTTCAGCCTCACAAGCGCCCACCCCTACCCTTACCAGCGTTGCTATTGCTCGATCTGCCGCAAGACCCAGGGCGGCGGTGGTTATGCGATCAACCTGGCCGGGGATGCCAATAGCTTGCAAGTGCGCGGACGCAAACAGATTTCGATCTACCACGCCCGACTCAAACCCGAGGGCGCCAGCCGTGCCCATTCGAGTAGCGCCGAGCGGCATTTCTGTTCGCAGTGCGGCACTGCGCTATGGCTGTTCAGCCCGGAGTGGCCGGAGCTGATCCACCCGTTTGCCTCGGCCATCGACACGCCGTTGCCAGTACCGCCGGCGCATACGCACCTGATGCTGGGCTCAAAGGCGCCGTGGGTCGAGGTCAGCGTGCGCAAGGGCGACCTGCAGTTTGAGGAATACCCCGAAGAATCCATCGCGCAGTGGCATGAACGCCATGGGCTCAGCCGTTAACAGTCTTTGACAGTTTCCCGACAAAGCTCGCAAAGATTGTTGGACGGCCCTTCCCTAGCATTCGAGCATCCAAACAGCCATTCGGGTGCTCCTCATGTTTCGCAGATTGCGCGGTATTCCGCTGCTGGGTTGCCTGCTGGGCAGCCTCGGTTGCCATGGGCAACCGCCGGCACCGCCGCCCATTCAGAAGGGTGACTACGGCGCCATCATCCGCTACCTGCAAGCCCGCATTCCCCGGGCGATCGCCCAAGAGCATATCGCCGGCCTGTCGATTGCCCTGGTCAATGGCCAGGAGCTGATCTGGGCCCAGGGCTTCGGCCTGGCCGACAAGGCCCGGGGCGTGCCGGTCACGCCCAACACCGCGTTCCGTGCCGGTGGCATTTCCAAGCTGCTCACCGCCACGGCCGCGCTGCACTGTGTGGAACAACAGCGGCTGGCGCTGGATGCGCCGATCCAGCAGACCTTGCGCGAGTTTTACGTGCGCTCGCGCTTTCATGACGACCAGGCCGCTGCCGACCGCGCTGTCACCCTGCGGCGTTTACTCAGCCACCAGTCCGGCCTGCCCAGCGAACACCTGCGTGACCTGCGCAGCACCTACGCCATGGGGCAGATGCCGATGCGCGTGTCGGGGGTTTGGCTGAGCAGCCCGCCAGGCTCGCAGGTAGCGTATTCCAACCTCGGTTATGCCCTGGTGGGTGCGGCCATCGAGCGCAGCAGCGGCAAAAGCTTTGAAGCCCAGTTGCAAAACAGCCTGCTCAAGCCGCTGGAAATGAACCAGTCGAGTTTTGTCGGCACCGCCAGCCAGCAGGCGTTCCGCGCCCTGGGCTACACGGACGGCGTTGCCAGTACCGATGCCCCGGTGCGCGACATTGCCGCCAGCGGCCTGTGGGCCAGCCCGAAAGACCTCGCGCATTACGTGCACATGCTCTTCGCCCAAGGCGTCTATAAAGGCAACCGCGTGCTGGGCAGCGCTTCGATTGACGCGATGTTCACCCAGCAGAATACCGGCAATGCGCTGGACTTCGATTGCCAGATGGGCCTGGGCTGGTTCCTCGCCCCATGCGGTGACGAACCCGTCGGCCCCGGTATACGCACCTACCAGCACAGCGGTGGTGGCGACGATTTTGCCGCGCAGTTGAGCCTGCTGCCCGACCAGCAACTGGCCGTGATCATCATGGCCAATGACAGCAACGCCGAAGACCTGGTGGCCGGCCTGGCCACCGACACCCTGCGCCTGCTGCTCCAGGCGCAAACCGGCCACGCCGTCTGCGCCGACGACTGCCAGGCGCCCAGCCACGGCCTGAAACTGCGCCACGTGCCGGCCGCCATCGACCGCAAGCGCCTGGCCGGCTTCTACGCCACCGCCTGGGGCGTGTTCCGGATCAAGGATGACGATCAGCGGCTGTCGGGCGAGTTGGCCGGCTACACCTTCGAATTATTGCGCGACGACGACGGCTGGTTGCGCGCGCAGAAGAAAGTGCTCGGCTTCTGGTTCAAGGACCTCGGCGAACTGGGCCGCGTGCAACTGGACGTGGTCACGGTGCAAGGCCGCCAGATGCTCACCGCCCGCAGCCACGGCCAGCGCGTGGCTATCGGTGAGCGCATCGAACCGCCGCCCTTGTCCTCGGCCTGGGCCGACACCATCGGCACCTATCAAGTGCTCAACACCCATGAGCCGGACGCCCCCCTGAGCGGCATCAGCGTGCGCCTGGAAGACGGCTTCCTGGTGATCCGCGGCCAACTGCACGACGAACCGCTGACCGACTACATCCTGCTGCCGATCGACAACGCCCATGCCGTCCTCGCCGGTAACGGCTACGGCCTGGGCGATACGGTGAGCCGCCAGATCAACGGTCTCAGCGCTTCGGGCTACGCCTTCAAACGCACTCGCTCCCCTCATAAACCCTTGGCCTTCTAACCCTCATATGGAACCCTATATGCGCTCAACCCCCCTGTACCTGTCGCTCTCCTCACTGTGCCTGCTGGCCGCTGCCGACCGCGCAATTGCCGAAGACTGGCAATACAGCCTCAAGGCCGGCATGGCCAACGTACCCCGCTACAGCGGCAGCGACGAACGCATGACCGTGCCGGTGCTGGGTGGCAAAGTCGTCAGCCCCTGGGGGATCTTCCTCGACACCGACAAAGGTCTGGGCTGGGGCTATGAAGGCAACGCCTTGAGCTTCAGCACCTACATCGGTGCCAGCCATTCACGCAAGGACAAGAATCAAAGCCTGCACGCCGGCTCGAAGCGGCTCAAGGGCATGGGCGAGATCAAGGCCCGCCCGCAAGTGGGAGTGAGTGCCAGCTATAACCTGGGTGGCGTGATTGCCGGCGCGACCCTGGAACACGCGCTCAAGGAAGATGACCACAAGGACAGCGGCAAGGCGTTCACCCACCTGGAGCTGAGCCTGGGCACCACGCTCTACGACGGCCGCTACGGATCGGTCGATGCCAGCCTCAACAGTCACTTTGGTGACCGCAATTACCTGCAGACCTGGTACGGCGTGACCACCGGCCAGGCCGCGCAAAGTCGCTTCAAGGCCTACAAGGCCGGTGCGGGCAATATCAGCAATGGCATGAACCTGGTGTGGAGCCTGCCGATCAGCGAGCACACCCAGTTCTCGACCCTGCTGGATGTGCAATACCTGGCGGATGACGCGGGCAAGAGCCCGATTGTGGAGCGGCGCTTGCAGACCTCGGTGATGGGGGTGTTGGAATACACCTTTTGATCGGGTAAGCCCGTCAGAAAATGTGGGAGGGGCTTGCTCCCTCCCACATTTGCCTCCCATTGTTCTCCGGATACTTATTCGGCATACGCCCACGTCATGCGAAACGACGCCCCGCCCCACTCCGAATCCATCACGTGCACGTGCCCGCCATGCCACTGCGACACCCGCTGCACCAACGCCAGGCCGAGGCCGAAGCCGCCGGTGCGGCGGTCGCGGCTGGCATCCAGGCGCATGAAGGGCTGGAAGATCCTGGCCCGGCCCTCCTCGGGCACGCCGGGGCCGTCGTCACACACACGCACTTCGTAGCCCTCGCCGAACTTGACCAGCGACACCTCGACCCGGCGCTCGGCATAACGGATGGCATTGCGCAGCAGGTTGATCACGGCGCGGGCCATGAAGCGCGGCTCGATCTGGATAACGTCGACCTCGCAGGTGCGCAACGACAACTGGATGCCGGCCGCCTCCGCTTCCAGCGCGACGCTGCCGATCACGCTGTCGAGCCAGCTGTGAGCCTCGATGCGCTCGCGGGTGACCTGGGTGGCACCGCGCTCCAGGCTGGCGTAGGTGAGCAGCTCGGACACCATCTCCTCCAGCTCGCCGAGGTCGGCGTACATATCGGCGATCAATTCGCCCCGCTGGTGCGGGTCGGCCTGTTGCTTGAGCTGGTCGAGTTCGAACGATAACCGTGCAATCGGCGTACGCAGCTCGTGGGACACCGCATTGGTAAGTTCGCGCTGGTTGGCGATCAGGCTTTCGATGCGTTCGGCCATCTGGTTGAAGTGCCCGGCCAGCGCACGCACGGTGGAGCTGCGCGGCAGCAGGATGCGCGAGCCGAGGTCGTTATCGCCGAAGCGCTGCGCGGCCAGGCGGATATGCTCCAGGTCGCGCCAGTGCGGGCGCACCCAGAAATACAGGACGATGGCCAGGCACAGCCCGAGAAAACCGTAGGCCCACAGGTATAACCACTTGGGCTCTTCCGGCAGTTTGATTTCCAGCAGTTGCGTGCCACCGTCGATGCCCGTGAGAAACTCCATGAAGTCGCCGCGCACCACCAGCAAGCCCTGCTCCAGAAGCTTCTGTTCGCGCTCGGTGAGGGCCTGGGCATCTTTCTGCACCAGCTTCAGGCGTAGGCCGTAGTGGGACTGCAACTCGGCCAGCCGTGCAGCGCGCTGCTCCACGGGCAATAGCCGCAGTTGCTCCACCAAGCCGTATGCCGGGCCACGCATGGCTTCGCGGTTATAGGTTTCGTTGGCTTCGGGGAGCAGTTCGTCGAAGGTGTAGTTGACCAGCCAGATCGCCCCCGCCAGGCCGATCGCCAGAATCACATACAGGCGCAGAAACAGGCGCAGCATCTAGACCTCCCACGCAAACGGATTGAACAGATACCCCTTGCCCCAGATGGTCTTGATGCACACCGGCTCACGGGGGTTGTCGTTGAGCTTGCCACGCAATTTGCTGATGTATACGTCGACGCTGCGGTTAAGGCCGTCGAAGGCGATGCCGCGCATGCGGTTGAGGATGTCGTCGCGGGAAAGAATCTTGCCCGCGCTGCTGGCCAGCAACCACAGCAGTTCGAACTCCATGGTGGTGAGGTCGATCTGCTCGTCCCCCAGGCTGACCACCCGGCAACTGCGGTCAATCGCCAAGCGGCCGAACGCGAGGGCGCCGCGCACCGTCGGCTCCGGCGCCTGGCGACGTTGCAGGGCGCGCAGGCGGGCCAGGAGTACCGGCGGCTTGATCGGCTTGATCACATAGTCGTCGGCACCCGACTCCAGGCCGAGGATGTGGTCCAGGTCGTCTTCCTTGGCAGTGAGGATCACAATGGGGGTGTCGGACACCGTGCGGATCTCGCGGCACACATGCAGGCCACTCTGGCCCGGCAGCATCAGGTCGAGCACGACGATCTTGGGTTTGAAGTCGAGGAACGCCGCCAGGGCTTCATCGCCACGGTGCACCACGCGGACCTCGAAGCCATGCTGTGACAGAAAATGCGCGATCAGCCCTGCCAGCTTCTCGTCGTCCTCAACGAGCAGGACCTTGCCCAGACCCAGGTTTTCCATAAGTTCTCAGTGTGCAAAGGCGGATTGAAGAGCGGGCATTATAGGTGGCAAGCTGGGCAACTAAAGCAACTGGCCAGTTGGTGCCGACGAAGCTTCATGCTTTTAAGAGTTTTTAACAAATAGCCTGCACTTTTTAACGCCATCCACAGGGAGTTGTATGCGCAAGGATTACCTGGCGTTCTTCGTTTCGCTGTTCCTGTCGCGGCTGGCGGACCAGATTCTGTTGTTTATCGTGCCACTGATCGTATTCCAGACCACCCACAGCGTGTCCTGGGCGGGGCTGGCCTTCTTTGTCGAGTCACTGCCGCGCTATCTCGCGTTTCCGGTGTGCGGGGCGTTGTGCGACAAGTATTCGCCGGTGCGCATCCTGCATATCAGCCAGGTTTACCGGGCGCTGGCCTGTGTGGTGGCGGTGGCGTTGTATGGGATGTTCGACGGCATCTATTGGCTGGTGCTGCTGTCGGCGTTGTGCGGCGTGCTGACGACCCAGGGCATCATGGCCCGCGAAGTGCTGATGCCCCATGTCTTCCAGCAGTACAGCTATGCCAAGACCCTCTCCTACTCGCAGATCGCCGACCAGAGCGGACTGGTGCTGGGGCCGCTGGTGGCCGCGCTGATGCTGGAGGTATGGGCCTGGCACTGGGTGGTGCTGGGGATTGCCGGACTGTTTGTGCTGGCAGACCTGGCGATGCTGGCCTGGCAGCGTAAAACCACGGCAAGCCTGGACACCCATCGGCAGCACCGGGATATCTGGCTGCAACCGCTGCGCATCGCCTTCGGGCATATCCGTAACCTGGCGGAGCTGAAGCGGATCATTACCCTGGCGGTCGGGGTGAACCTGATCATCGGGGTGACGCTGGCCACCTCCGCCGCCATGGTCACCGGCCTGTACGCCGCCGACAAGGACACCTATGCCCTGCTGCAGGCGGCCGGCGCGGGGGTGACCATTGCGATTCTGTTTTACCTGGCGCGCGCCACCCTGCCCCTGAAAGTGCTGGGCGGGCTGTCTTACTCGATGATCGGCGCCGGCGCGTTGATCATGGCGCTCAGTCCCAACCTGTGGGCATACACCCTGGGCTTCCTGCTGGTCACCGGCTTCGACAAGATGTTCAACGTGTACCTGCGCAGCACCCGCCAGCGGGTCATTCCGGTGCAGGACTTCGGCAAGACCGTGGGCGTGATCACCTTGCTCAACAACCTGCCCCAGCCGCTGGCCGGCCTGGTGATTGCGCTGCTGGCGGCGCCGTTGGGCACGCAAGCGGTGATCCTGCTGCTGACCGGGATCACCACATTGATCGGCGTGGCCGTGGCCTCAGGCTGGCACGCCACTGTGAAAGCGGAACTCGATATCGGGTGATTCGATCAGTTCCTGCTCGGCCGCCCTCACCCGGTCGATCACCTGGGCAATGTCCTTGGCGTCGCCGTACTGGTAGGCCAGCTTCAGGTAACCCTGGAAGTGCCGCGCCTCGCTTTTCAGCAGGCCGAAGTAGAATTTGCCGAGTTCTTCGTCCAAATGCGGCACCAGCGCTTCGAAACGCTCGCAACTGCGGGCTTCGATAAAGGCGCCGACCACCAGGGTATCCACCAGTTTGACCGGTTCGTGGCTGCGCACCACCTTGCGCAAACCGGAGGCATAGCGCCCGGCGTGCAGTTGGCGCAATTCGACCTTGCGCTTCTTGATCAGGCGCATGACCTGCTCATGGTGCACCAGTTCTTCCCGGGCCAGCCGCGACATCATATTGATCAGGTCAACGTGGGCGTGGTACTTGGCGATCAGGCTCAGGGCGGTGCTGGCCGCTTTGAATTCGCAGTTCTTGTGGTCGATCAACAGGGTGTCCTGATCGGCCAATGCGGCCTGCACCCAGGCATCGGGGGTTCGGCAACCGAGGAATTCGTGGATTTCGGGCAGGTTCATCGGGCTCACGGGCAAAGGATCACAAAAGGCCGCCGATTATACCCACCGCGCCGCAGACCACCAGCCACCGGCCTTGATGTGCATCAACATGACGTCTGGCGGGCAGCAACTATAGTTGTTCCACGCCCACCCTTTTGGAGATCCGATCATGCAAGCCATTCGCAGCATCCTGGTGGTCATCGAGCCCGCGCATTCGGAAAGCCTGGCCCTCAAGCGCGCCAAGCTGATCGCCGGGGTTACCGGCGCGCACCTGCACTTGCTGGTCTGCGACAGGAAACACGAGCATTCGGCGCTGTTGAGCCTGCTCAAGGCCGGCTTGCAGGAGGACGGTTACAGCGTGACCACCGAACAGGCGTGGAATGAAAGCCTGCATGACACCATTATCGACGTGCAGCAGGCCGAAGGCTGTGGGCTGGTGATCAAGCAGCACTTTCCCGACAGCCCGCTGAAAAAGGCGCTGCTGACGCCGGCGGACTGGAAGCTGTTGCGCTTGTGCCCGACGCCGGTGTTGCTGGTCAAGACGTCCACACCCTGGGCGGGCGGGGTGATTCTGGCGGCGATCGATGTGGGCAACAACGACGGGGAACACCGCGAGCTGCATCACGCGATCATCGACCATGGCTTCGACATCGCCAGCCTGGCCAAGGCGCAGTTGCATGTGATCAGCGCCCATCCGTCGCCGATGTTGTCGGCGGCGGACCCGACGTTCCAGCTCAAGGAAACCATCGAGGCGCGTTATCGCGAGCAGTGCAAGGCGTTCCAGGCGGAATTCGATGTGGATGACGCGCACCTGCATGTCGAGGAGGGCCCGGCGGATGTATTGATCCCCCACCTGGCCCACACATTGAAAGCGGCCGTGACCATCATCGGCACCGTGGGGCGCACCGGCATTTCCGGGGCGTTGATCGGCAATACGGCGGAGGTGATCCTGGATGCGGTGGACAGTGATGTACTGGTGCTCAAGCCGCAGACGTTGATGGATCACCTGGAAGAACTGGCGACCAAGGCCTGACGCCGATCCCCCTCCCACATTTGGATGTGTGTTGTCAGTCAGCCAGCGCGTCTCTCAGGAACCCCGGGGCGATATAGCGCTGGTAATGGGCCTCGGACAGAATGAAGAACTCACGGTCGATGGCATCGCGCAGTTCCGGCAACGCCCAATCACGAAACTCCGGCAACAGCACCATGCCGTACGCCTCCAGGTTATTGATCACCCGCGCGCCGCGGGCAATCAGCTGGTACGCCCAGCAGTACTCGGACTGGTGCGGCACGAAACGGATCTTGCGTTGCTCCAGTTGGCCGCGCAGGGTCTTGGGGTCGAAAATCTCGAGCTTGCCGGCCATCACCTGCACCAACAGTTGCTCCAGCCGCAGCCAGACCGCACGTTTTTCTTCTTCGTTATAGCCATTCCACTGGATCACTTCGTGGTGGAAACGCTTGCAGCCACGGCACACGAGATCGCCGTAGACCGTGGAGCACAGGCCGACGCAAGGGGTCTTGATGGTTTGGTTGGACATGGGCAACGACACGCAAATCAGCGAAACAGTGCGCCATGTTAGCCCTTTGTCTAAGGTTGATCACCCAGCAAACTTGGTGATGCAACTTACCTTTCGAAATTTTTTGCCGTAGAATCATCCGGCCTTGTAAGGCGCCAATAATCCGCTGGAAGCTGTTTTCAAAGCGTCACGAGCACAGTCGTTCCTTCAGAACGGTGTTGGCGATGGTTATTACCCGGTAGGTAATGATCAGCGCCAACCCTCATCAGCTCCGTTCTGCAGGCGTAAAACTTTGAAAGCAGCTTCTGTAAGGAATGCCGGCAGCGCTGGCTTTGCGGCCCAAAAAGCCCCCGAGCGCATGCGTGCCGTTCATTTCTGGATGAGCGTCCCGTGGGACCACTGATGAGGGTAATAACTGTGCTTGAAGCCTACCGCAAACATATCGAAGAGCGTGCAGCACTGGGTATCGTTCCCCAGCCGCTTAATGCCGAACAAACCGCAGGCCTGGTTGAGCTGCTGAAGAATCCTCCGGCTGGCGAAGAAGAATTCCTCGTTGACCTGATCACCAATCGCATTCCACCGGGCGTTGACGAAGCTGCCTACGTCAAGGCCGGTTTCCTGTCTGCCCTGGCCAAGGGCGAAGCCACTTCCCCCCTGATCGACAAGAAACGCGCGGTTGAACTGCTCGGCACCATGCAGGGCGGCTATAACATCGTGACGTTGGTCGAGCTGCTGGACGACGCCGAGCTGGCGCCTGTCGCGGCTGCCCAACTCAAGCACACCCTGCTGATGTTCGATGCGTTCCACGACGTCGCCGAAAAAGCCCGTAACGGCAACGTACACGCCAAAGCCGTGATCCAGTCCTGGGCTGACGGCGAGTGGTTCCGCAACCGTCCGACCCTGGCCGACAAGATCAGCCTGCGCGTGTTCAAGGTCACCGGCGAAACCAACACCGACGACCTGTCCCCTGCCCCGGACGCCTGGTCCCGCCCTGACATCCCGCTGCACGCCCTGGCCATGCTGAAAATGGCACGTGAAGGCATCGTGCCGGACGAGCAAGGCAAGACCGGCCCGATGAAGCAGATCGAGGAAATGCGCGGCCAAGGCTTCCCGATCGCCTACGTCGGTGACGTGGTCGGTACCGGCTCTTCGCGTAAATCCGCGACCAACTCGGTGCTGTGGTTCTTCGGCGACGACGTTCCCTACGTGCCGAACAAGCGCGCCGGCGGCTTCTGCTTCGGCAGCAAGATCGCTCCCATCTTCTACAACACCATGGAAGATGCCGGCGCACTGCCGATCGAATTCGACGTGACCAACATGAACATGGGCGACGTGATCGACCTGTACCCTCATGCTGGCAAAGTCTGCAAACACGGCACCGACGAAGTCCTGACCACCTTCGAAATGAAGACCCCGGTCCTGCTCGACGAAGTTCGCGCCGGCGGCCGTATCCCGCTGATCATCGGTCGTGGCCTGACCGACAAGGCGCGCGCCGAGCTGGGCCTGGGCCCTACCGACCTGTTCAAGCTGCCTGAAGCACCGGTCGACACCGGCAAAGGCTTCACCCTGGCCCAGAAAATGGTCGGCAAGGCCTGCGGCCTGCCGGAAGGCAAAGGCGTTCGTCCAGGTACCTACTGCGAACCGAAGATGACCACCGTGGGTTCCCAGGACACCACCGGTCCGATGACCCGTGACGAACTGAAAGACCTGGCGTGCCTGGGCTTCTCGACCGACCTGGTGATGCAGTCGTTCTGCCACACCGCGGCCTATCCAAAGCCGATCGACGTGACCACCCACCACACCCTGCCTGACTTCATCATGACCCGTGGCGGTGTATCGCTGCGTCCAGGCGACGGCATCATCCACAGCTGGCTGAACCGCATGCTGCTGCCGGATACCGTCGGCACCGGTGGTGACTCCCACACCCGTTTCCCGATGGGCATCTCGTTCCCGGCCGGTTCAGGTCTGGTCGCGTTCGCCGCAGCCACCGGCGTCATGCCGCTGGACATGCCGGAATCGATCCTGGTGCGCTTCAAAGGCAAGATGAAACCTGGCATCACCCTGCGTGACCTGGTTCATGCCATTCCTTACTACGCGATCCAGGCTGGCCTGCTGACCGTAGAGAAGAAAGGCAAGAAAAACGCCTTCTCCGGCCGCATCCTGGAAATCGAAGGCCTGAACGACCTGACGCTGGAGCAGGCTTTCGAGCTCTCCGACGCCTCGGCCGAACGTTCGGCTGCCGGTTGCACCATCAAGCTGTCGAAAGAATCCGTCACCGAGTACCTGAACTCCAACATCACCCTGCTGCGCTGGATGATCGGCGAAGGCTACGGCGATGCCCGTACCCTGGAACGTCGTGCCCAAGCGATGGAAGCCTGGGTCGCCAACCCGGAACTGATGGAAGCCGATGCCGACGCGGAATACGCTGAAATCATCGAGATCGACCTGGCCGAAATCAACGAGCCGATCCTCTGCGCACCGAACGACCCGGACGATGCCCGTCTGCTGTCCAGCGTTGCCGGCGAGAAGATCGACGAAGTGTTCATCGGTTCGTGCATGACCAACATCGGTCACTTCCGTGCTGCCGGTAAGTTGCTGGAGCAGGTCAAGGGTCAGTTGCCAACTCGCCTGTGGCTGTCGCCGCCGACCAAGATGGATGCTCACCAGTTGACCGAAGAAGGCTACTACGGCATCTACGGCAAGGCTGGCGCGCGCATGGAAATGCCGGGCTGCTCGCTGTGCATGGGTAACCAGGCACGTGTAGAGCCGAACTCGACCGTGGTATCGACGTCGACCCGTAACTTCCCGAACCGCCTGGGTGACGGCGCGAACGTCTACCTGGCTTCGGCAGAGCTGGCGGCAGTCGCCTCCACCCTGGGTCGCCTGCCGACCGTCGAAGAGTACATGGGCTACGCAGCGAAACTGGACACCATGGCCAGTGACGTCTATCGCTACCTGAACTTCGACCAGATCGCCGAGTTCCGCAAAATTGCAGCAAGCGCCAACATCCCGGTGATCCAGGCTTAACGGTGTGTTGATGTGAAGGACGCCGCGTATCGCAAGGTACGCGGCGTTTTTTTATGCCTGGAATACCAACACATTCAGTTGATCCCGAGGCGACCTTATATCTTCAACCACACCACCGTCTGAGCCTGAGAATGAGCCGACTGATGTACACCACTCCAAATGTGGGAGGGGGCTTGCCCCCGATGAGGGAGTGTCAGCTGATGCAGCTGCCACTGACCCACTGCTATCTGGAGCAAGCCCCACGCGTCACGTTTTACCCACCTCAAGCGCCAGCTGCACCGCGCCATCGACGCTCAAGCCACTGAGCAGCACATGGGGCGCGAGCGCTTCGGGCAGCCCCTGCAATACCTCGCGGGCGTCATGCCGCACACGGGCCAGTACCAGGCGCTTGCCCTCCCCGCGCACCTGGGCAAAAAACGCCGCCAGGGCTTCGATGCTGGTGCCGTCCAGGTCCGGGGATTCTTCCAGGCTCAACACCACCGCCTCGACCGGCGACTGGCGCATCAGGCGCAAGGCCGCGCCCAGGATGCGTTCGGCATTGGCAAAAAACAGCGCCTCGCTGGGCCGGACGATCAAGACCCCCGGCACGGCCAGGGCATCGGCATGGTGCTGGCGGTCGACAAAGTCATGACTGTCACCCAGGCGTCCCAGCACCTGGATGTCGGCTGAGGACATCTGGCGCAGCATCAACATCACGCTGATCGCGACCGCCACCAGCAAACCATCCAGCACGCCCAGCACCAGCACCGCCGCCACCGCACAGATCACCAGCACGCGATCGCGCCGCCACAGGAAATAACGCCCCAGCGGCTGCACGCTCAAGCCTCGTCCCAGGGCATAGATGACGACGGCCGCCAGCACCGGCTCCGGCGTGAGCGCGACATAGGGCAGCACCGTCAGCACAATCAGCAGGATAACCAGCGCCGCAACAATCCCCGCCAGGCGCGAATAGGCACCGGCCGCCTCGTTGGCCGACGTCGCCGAATACCCGGCACCGGCCGGCATGCCGTGGAACAGCCCGGAGACCAGGTTGGCCGCGCCCAGCGCCAGCAGGTCACGGTTGGATGACACGCGGTCGCCATGCTTGAGCGCGAACGAACTGATAGAGCCGTAGGACTCCGCATACAGGATCATCACCAGCGCAAACGCCAATTCCCCCAGGCGCAGCCAGTCGGCAAACGGCAGCACCGGCAAATGCCCCAACTCCAGGCGCAGGTCGATCATGCCGATCTGCGCCACCCCGTAGGCCTGCAGGTCCAGGTACTGCCCCGCAGCGATGCCGAGCACCACGACCACCAGCCCACCAGGCAGGCGCGGCAGGCGTGCGCACAGCCACAGCACCAGCAACGCCAGCGCCGCCACCAGTGCCGCAGGCCAGTTCCAGCGCGGCAGCTGCTCCAGCAACTGCGGCAGAAAACGGATCAGGTTGTTATCGGTCAGGTGCACACCCACCACACCGGCCAATTGCTTGAGGATGATGGTCAGCGCCAGGCCGAAGGCGAAACCACGCAACACCGGCTTGGCGATAAACGAGGTGACGCCGCCGAGCTTGAACAGCCCGGCCAACAGGAAAAACACCCCGGTGAGCAATACCAGCCCGAAGGCCAGGGACAGCCTCAGCGCCGGGTCGTCACCCGCCAGGCTCGCCGTGGCCGCCGCCAGCACAGCCGCCGACGACGAGGTGGCCGAGACAATCGCAAAACGACTGCTGCCGAACAGGCCATAGCACACCAGCCCGGCAAACAAGGCGATTACCCCGGCCTGGGGCGGCAGCGCGGCAATACTGGAATAGGCCACGGCCTCCGGCAGCAGCAAACCGGCAATGGATAAGCCGGCCAGCAGGTCTTGGATGCGGTTCGACGGTACGGCAACGGGTGCATCGGTTTCAGTCTTCAATCGGCCCAACCCATCCTGGCAAAAAGCGTGCATAAGCTTAGCCCTCATTGCCCGGCGGCGGTTGCGCCGCGTCAGCTTTTGCGCAGGCAAAAAAAAGCCGATTCGCGGTGTGCGCGAATCGGCTTGCGGGCGTGAGCCCCGGGGTCAGGACAGCAGCGAGTAAATCAATGCGGTAATCGCCACCAGGCCCACCGCCGTGACAAACACGTTGGACGCCTGCCCACGGTACTTGGCCATGGCCGGCACCTTGCGGATCGCGTACATCGGCATCAGGAACAGGATCGACGCGATGATCGGCCCGCCCAGGGTCTCGATCATGCCGAGGATGCTCGGGTTCAGCGTGGCAACGATCCAGCACACCACCAGCATGAAGGCGGCGGTCATGCGGTCCAGGGTCTTGGCGGCCGGACGGCGACCGCTTTTGAGCACCAGACCCTTGAGGCCTTCGCTGGCGCCGATGTAGTGGCCCAGGAACGACTTGGCAATCGCCACGAACGCGATCAACGGCGCGGCAAACGCGATGGTCGGGTTGTTGAAGTGGTTGGCCAGGTACGACAGGATCGACAGGTTCTGCTGTTTGGCTTCAGCCAGTTGCGCCGGCGACAAGGTCAACACGCAGCTGAACACGAAGAACAGCACCATCACCACCATCAACAGGTGCGCGCGGGACAGGATCTGCGAACTGCGCTCATCGGCGTGTTCGCCGTACTGGCGCTTCTGGTCGACCGCAAACGCCGAGATGATCGGCGAGTGGTTGAACGAGAACACCATCACCGGAATCGCCAGCCACAGGGTGTTGAGCAGCGCGGACGGCGCCGGCACCACACTGGCGGTGCTGAGGATGCCGCCGTTCCAATGGGGGATCAGGTACACCGCGAGGAACAGCAAGGCGACGATAAACGGGTACACCATCAGGCTCATGGCCTTGACGATCACTTGCTCACCGCAACGCACCACCGCCAGCAGGCCGAGGATCAGCACAAACGCCAGCAACGCCCGTGGCGGCGGCATGATGTGCAACTGGTGCTCCATGAAGCTGCTGACCGTGTTGGTCAGGGCCACGCTGTAGATCAGCAGGATCGGGAAGATCGCGAAGAAGTACAGCAGCGTGATCAACGCACCGGCCTTGATGCCGAAATGTTCTTCGACCACATCGGTGATGTCGGAACCGGCACGACCGGAGAGTACGAAACGGGTCAGGCCACGGTGGGCAAAGAACGTCATCGGGAACGCCAGCACCGCCAGGATCACCAAGGGCCAGAAGCCGCCCAGGCCGGCGTTGATCGGCAGGAACAAGGTGCCGGCGCCAATGGCGGTGCCGAACAGGCCAAGCATCCAGGTGGTGTCCTGGCGGCTCCAGCTTGAGAGGGTTGCAGGTGTCGTTGCATAGCGTTCGTCGACGCTATTGGCCTGATCATTCATCCGGTCGGATCTCCGCATTTACACGGCCGGGACGAGTCAGAAAAACCTGACAGGCAGCGCCCCGACCATAGAAGGGGCCGGATTGTCCGGGATTCTCGTGAATAAGCAAAGACTTAGCTGAGGAACGGTTATGCGGTGCAGAGGCTCAAGCGCGGTCCTGGACAGTGGTTTAGGGGGAGTGCCGCGGGTTTCTCGAGTGGCTGCCAGGCGCCATTGACGAGCGCGATCGCGGATTCTAATCAATAGACTTCCCATACTTTTAGAGAAGTCACCTACAGCAAAAAAAGAAATCTCTCGTATCCAGTTAAAAGTTTAACCACGACGCCTTTGCAATTGTTACACAACCCTACACAGCCATTGAGCAATCGCCAAAAACCCAACTAACATCGCCCCGCTCCATTCGAAGAACAACATGCTTATTTAAAATAACAAGGATTCCAATATGCGAAGACTCACTGTTGTTTTTGCTGGTTTGTTGATCACGGGCCTACTCTGCTCGTCTGAAAGTTACGCCAATCAAACCGCGTCTGAACCTGACGTTCACGCACTGGCTTCCTCGCCTCAATGGCTGACCACCAAGGTTTATATCGAAGGCGAGCCGGACACCGACGTCAAGGCCAGCTACCCCGGCGTGGTCGGCATATCGATGTGGGACCCGCAGCGCAATCGCTATGAGTTCTTCTACACCGATACCGGCCGCTCGAAGCACGCCGATGGCGGCGGCGGTTACTTCCTGGTCACCGGCGATAAAAAGACCCATATCCTGGTCCCTGACGTTGGCCCGACCAGAACCATTGTCAGAAGGCTCGAAAAACTCGACAGCAGCGAATTCACTTATTCCCGCGAAGTGCCGCGCGACATGGTCAGCACTAACCCGCCCGTTCGAATTTATGTGGTACACGCCCCCTACACCGGCCCCATGAAGACCGTCATGTCGAACTGATTAAACATTCATGTTTAGTGATAAAACCGAATAATAAACAAGGCACCTGATAATGAATATGCGCAAACTGTTAATACCCGCACTACTGGCCGCGACACTGTTACCCGGTGTAGCGACTGCGCAAACTTCAACAGCCCTTCCTGCAAAAAACGCTGCTGCCACAGCGGACAACGCCGTCATGTTGACCGTATTTCTTAAACACGACCAATCACGCCCGTTGAGCGAACTGAAACAACAACTGGCCAAGCAGGAGTTTCACAAGGTGTTCCCGCCTGCCGGGGTGGAAGTGCTGAGTTGGAACATCACCATGGGTATCGGGCAAGTCGTTGTGCTGCGCCTGCCAGCGTCGCGCCTGGCGGAAGTCAACCTGGCGATCGAAAACACCGCATGGGGGGTCTACACCACGGAATTCTTCCCCACCTATAATTTCATGCCCATCGCTCAGGCCGAGCAGGAAAAGGCACGACTTAGCCCCCCGCAGTGATCTCCTGCTGGCAGCAGCGCCCCTGTTCCGGCTGGGGCGCAACTTTTTCGGCACCTGATGCATTTGACAGCCCCGCACCTGTCCCAGCATGATCGGCCCATGATCCTTTTTCAGCAGTTCCTCACCCGCACCACCACCACGACCGCTCCAGGCGGGTCGTGCGGTTGTCGTGGGTGCTCAAGCTAAACACCACCCAGATTCAACCCAAGGCCCTGCCAGCAATGGACGGGGCCTTTTTATTGCTCCGTCGACTGGCACTCACAAGGAGCAATACCATGGCTGACGCCCTGTTGATCATCGATATGCAAACCGGCTTGTACGATGGCCCCGACAAACCCTTTGAACGCGAGCGCGTGCTGGGCGCCATCAACTCGTTGATCGAGCGCGCCCGTGAAGCCGGCGCGCCGATCCTGGTCGCCCGCCATACCGGCCCGGCGGGCTCGCCGATAGCTGCGGGCAGTCCGAATTGGCAACTGTGGCGAGGGCTACAGGTAGACGAGACTCACGACCATCTCTTCGACAAGACCCGCCCCAGTTGCTTCCTGGGTACCGACCTGGCCCGACGACTGCGCGCCCTGGAGGTTAATCAACTGGTGATCGTCGGGATGAAAACCCAGTACTGCATCGACACCACCTGCCGCGTGGCGGTAGAGCTGGGCTTCTCGGTGATCGTGCCTGAAGACGCCCATACCTGCATGGACACCCCGGCGCTGAAGGCCGAGGCGATCATCGCGCATCACAATGCCACGCTGGCGGGGGCGTTTGGGCTGAGTGTGAAAGCGGCTGACGTCCGGTTCTGACCGGTACAGACTGTAGGAGCAAGCATGCTCGCGCCTGCAGTCGTAGATTTTTTCTACCCGAGCAAAACGCGCCCTCCTGCAAATCCCGCATACTGATCCCCTCAAACCCTTCAGGAAGAGCCTTCCGATGACCACCACTGTTCTGGTTCTGGTTGAAACCATCAATGAATACCTGCAAATCATCGAGAGCAACGACTTTCATGTGATCCTGGCGCCCACACCCAGCGAGCGCGCCCAGGCGATCAAAACCCATGGTGGGCAGATCAAGGCCGTGCTCACCCGTGGCCCGCTGGGGCTGTATGCCGAGGAAATCGCCGCCCTGCCACTGCTGGAGATCATCTGCGTGATCGGCGCCGGTTATGAGCATGTCGACCTGCAGGCCGCGAGCAATCGCGGCATCGTGGTCACCAATGGCGCCGGGGTGAATGCGCCATCGGTGGCCGACCACGCCATGGCGCTGCTGTTGTCGCTGGTGCGCGGCATTCCCCAGACGGACGCAGCGGTACGCCGCAGCGAATGGCCCAAGGTCATGCGCCCGTCCCTGGGCGGCAAGCAATTGGGCATCCTCGGGCTCGGCGCGGTGGGCCTGGAGATCGCCCGGCGCGCGGCCCTGGGCTTTGGCATGGAAGTGAGCTATCACAACCGCCAGCCGCGCGATGATGTGGACTACACCTACTGCGCCACGGCCGTGGAGCTGGCGCGCAACTCGGATTTCCTGATCCTGGCCACGCCCGGCGGCGCCGGCACGCGCCACCTGATCGACCGCCACGCCCTGGACGCCCTCGGCCCGAACGGGTTCCTGGTGAATATCGGCCGTGGCAGCGTGGTGGTTACCGCCGACCTGGTCACCGCCCTTGAACAACGCCGTATCGGGGGCGCGGCGCTGGACGTGTTCGACGATGAACCCATGGTGCCGGATGCCCTCAAGCGCTTGAGCAATACCGTGCTCACGTCCCACGTGGCCGGCCTGTCTCCGGAGGCCGCCCACGATACCGTGCAGCGCGTGGCCGACAACCTGGTGGAATACTTCGCCGGCCGTCCGGTGCTCACCCCGGTTGTATTGCCCGCGCCCGAAAAATGACCGATCAGGCAGGCTGATCACCCTTTAACACGCTAACCTATTAAGCCGCCCCGACCTTGTCGCTGGGCGGTGGTGCGCATTAGATTAGGAAATAGTCCGACGCCTTTAGAATAAGCAGAAGGGATAAGCATGGCGCTTAACGACCAATCGACCCAGATTCGCCCAGGCGAAGAACTTGATGCCAGCCTGATCGATCCCTACCTCAAGGCCCATATCCCTGGCCTGAGCGGCACGCCCACGATCAGCCAGTTCCCCGGCGGTGCATCCAACCTCACCTACCTGCTGGAATACCCCGGCCAGGAATTCGTGCTGCGTCGCCCACCCTTTGGCCACAAGGCCAAGTCCGCCCACGACATGGGCCGCGAATACCGCATTCTCAACCAGCTCAAGGATGGTTTCCCGTATTGCCCCAAGGCCTATGTGCACTGCACCGACGCGTCGGTGATCGGCGCCGAGTTCTATGTGATGGAACGGGTCAACGGCATCATCCTGCGCTCCGACCTGCCCGCCGAACTGGGCCTGGATGCCACCCGGACCGAGGCGTTGTGCAAGAGCTTTATCGACAAGTTCGTCGAACTGCACCAGGTCGACTACCGCGCCTGCGGCCTGGCCGACCTGGGCAAGCCTGAAGGTTATGTGGCACGCCAGATTGGTGGCTGGAGCGACCGCTACGAAAAGGCCCTGACCCCCGACGCCCCCAACTGGGAAAAGGTACGTGCGTGGCTCAACGACAAGATGCCCGCCGACCATCCCACCTCGAGCATCGTGCATAACGACTACCGCTTCGATAACGTGATCCTCGACCCCCACAACCCGATGCAGATCATCGGCGTGCTGGATTGGGAGCTGACCACCCTCGGCGACCCGCTGATGGACCTGGGCAACACCCTTGCCTACTGGATCGAAGCCGGCGACCCGGCACCGGTACAACTGATGCGCCGCCAACCGAGCAATGCCCCCGGCATGCTCACCCGCCGCCAGTTCGTGGATTACTACGCCGAACGCTCGGGCATCCAGATCGACAATTTCGACTTCTACTACACCTACGGCCTGTTCCGCCTCGCCGGCATCGTGCAGCAGATCTACTACCGCTTCTTCCACGGCCAGACCCAGGACAAACGCTTTGCGCAGTTCATCCAGATGAACAAGCTGCTGGAGCAGATGAGCCTGAATGTCATCGGTAAATCAGCCCTCTAAGGAATCGCTAATGTCCAAGACCCACCTGTTCGACCTCGACGGCAAGATTGCTTTTGTGTCCGGCGCCAGCCGTGGCATCGGTGAAGCCATCGCCAAGCTGCTGGCCCAGCAAGGCGCCCACGTGATCGTCTCGAGCCGCAAGCTCGAAGGCTGCCAGCATGTGGCGGACGCGATCATCGCCGACGGCGGCAAGGCCACGGCGATTGCCTGCCATATCGGTGAAATGGAGCAGATTACCCAGGTGTTTGCCGGCATCCGTGAACAGTTCGGCCGCCTGGACATACTGGTCAACAATGCCGCGACCAACCCGCAGTTCTGCAACGTGCTGGACACCGACCTCGGCGCCTTCCAGAAGACCGTTGACGTGAACATTCGCGGCTACTTCTTCATGTCGGTGGAAGCCGGCAAGCTGATGCGCGAGAACGGCGGCGGCAGCATCATCAACGTCGCTTCGATCAACGGCATTTCGCCGGGAGTGTTCCAGGGCATCTACTCGGTGACGAAGGCCGCCGTGATCAACATGACCAAGGTGTTCGCCAAGGAATGCGCCGAGTTCGGCATTCGTTGCAACGCCCTGCTGCCGGGCCTGACCGACACCAAGTTCGCCTCGGCGCTGGTGAAGAACGACGCGATCCTGAAAATGGCCCTGGCGCAGATCCCGCTCAAGCGCGTGGCCGACCCGAGCGAGATGGCCGGTGCGGTGCTGTACCTGGCCAGCGATGCGTCGAGCTACACCACCGGTGTGTCGCTGAATGTGGATGGCGGCTTCCTGTCCTGAGTACGCCTGGGTTTCTACAGATCGATTTACGCGTAACCTTGGCGCAGATCGATCTGTCTCAGGATGAAACATGGAACTCCACATCGTCATCAACGGGCGTAAGGACCTGGCGGCCCAGCTTTATCAGCAGTTGCGTGAAGCCATCGCCACCGGGCGCCTCTCGGCGGGCGCGCAACTGCCACCCAGCCGCCTGCTGGCCGAGCAATTAGGCGTATCGCGCAAGACCGTATCCGACACCTACGCCACCCTGACCTACGAAGGCCTGCTGGTGGGCAAGATTGGCCGTGGCACCTTCGTCAACGCGTGGGCACCACAGCCGAATCGCGTGCAGACCGCCACCGACCTGGCCTGCGCCGCCAACCTAGGGAAGTGGCAGTCACTGCCCTCGCCCATGCGCCACCCCACTCGCGACAGCACGTTGCGCTACGAATTTATCGGCGGCGCCACCAGCCGCAACCAGTTCCCCCAGGATGAATGGCGGCGCTGCACCCAGGACGCGTTGCGGCGCATCGCCCGGGACAGCGGGTTTTACAGCCAGCCGGAAGGGTTGCCGGCCCTGCGCAGCGCCATCGCCGGGCATATCGCGTTTTCCCGTGGGGTCCAATGCCGCGACAGCGACATCGTGGTCACCAACGGCGCGCAGCAGGCCCTGGACCTCATCGCCCGCGTGGTGCTGGAACCGGGCAGCATCGTCGCCATGGAAGACCCCGGCTACAGCCCTGCGCGCCAGTTATTCATGGCGATGGGCGCGCGGGTCATCGGTGTTCCCGTCGATGAGCAAGGCATCCAGGTCGACCGGATCCCCGATGGCGCACGGCTGATCTACGTCACGCCCTCCCACCAGTTCCCCCTCGGCATGCCCATGAGCCTGCCACGTCGGGAAGCGCTGCTGGCGCGCGCCTTCGAGCTGGGTGCGATCATCATCGAGGACGACTACGACAGCGAGTTCCGCTACGAAGGCCGGCCCACCGACTCTCTGCAAAGCATGGACAGCCGTGGCGTGGTCACCTACGTCGGCACCTTCTCCAAAACCCTGCTGCCCGAACTGCGCCTGGGTTATGCGGTGCTGCCCCCGGCGATCTACGGCGCGGTGCTCAAGGCCAAGCAATTGACCGACCAGCACAGCTCCACGTTGCCGCAATGGGCGCTGGCCAAGTTCATCGGCGAAGGTTATTTGCTCAAGCATATTCGCCGCTGCCACACCGTGTACGCCGGGCGCCGCGAGCGCATTTTGCAGCGCCTGGCGGGCGACCTGTCGCCGTGGTTCGAAGCAGTGCCCACCGTCGCCGGGTTCCATATGGCGGCGTTGTGCAAAGTACCGGTGAATATCCCGTTGCTGATGGCATTGGCGCGCCAGGTGGAAGTCGGCCTGTACCCGCTGGACGTGTTCTTCCACGACACGCCGGTGCGCCCAGGCCTGATCATCGGGTTCGGGGCCATCGAGACCCTCGATATCGACCCGGCGCTGGACAAGGTGCGCGATATTCTCCAGCAGATTGGCTAGGGGGTTTTCCGAGGGATTGGTCATTGGTCCTGGCGCGTCGAGGCTCTAGCCTGTGCGCTGACACCTGACCTCGGAGACCATCGCCATGCCCGACCGTGCCTTCAACACTGTTCATGTCCGCGCAACTGCCGGGCGCTCCAGGGAACTGGGCGAGCGCCTGCGACAGATCGCCGAGCTCGTGCGCGCCACCCCAGGCTGCCTCGATTACGCCGTACAGCGCAGCCCGGTGGACCCCGACCTCTGGACCGTCAATGGCTGCTGGGCCGGCGCCGAACCGCTCAACGCACACTTCGGGCTGCCGGCCCTGCAAGGCTTTATCGAGCTGGCCTCGGCAAACCTGGCGAGCCGCCTTGCGTTCGACCATTGATGGGATTGGCCTCCTGGTCTTCCCAGGGATTGGTCATTGGTCGCACCAAAACCCAGGCGTACGGTGGACAGGTCTCGAACCACTCGGAAACCTCACCATGAAACGCCTGCTCGCCATCACCCTGATGCTCGCCTCAATCAGCGCCTTTGCCCACGCGCCCGTGTACAACCAGGAATCGATCAAGGTCCTGCAAGAACACCCGCTGCCCCAGGTACCCGGCAAGAAAACCCTCCTGCTCACCGTCGACTACGCCCCCGGCCAGGCCACCGTGCCCCACAGCCACACCGGCACGGCTGTGGCCTATGTGCTCGAAGGCGCGATTACCTCGCGGGTGAATGATGAGAAAGCCAGGACCTACACGGTCGGCGAATCGTTCTACGAGCCCGCGGGTTCGCGACACTTTGAATCCAGCAATGCCAGCCAGACCCAACCGGCCAGGCTGCTGGTAGTGATGGTGCTGGATGACAAGGCCGAGGTGCTGACCCCTCTTCCACACTAATCAGCCTCATCACCAATCAGCAGCATGGGTGAAGCCCCTCCCACCGTCAGCGACTCACGGGCGCTTGAACTGCCGGCGCAGTTCTTCGATCTTTGGGCGGCACACACACCCATCAAGGTGATCATTGACCATCCCCATCGCCTGCATCAGCGCATACATCGTGGTCGGCCCGACGAACGTCCAGCCGCGTTTCTTCAAGGCCTTGGACAGGCGCACCGAGGCCGGCGAGGTGGGATTGCCCGTCCAGTAAGCCAGGTCCACCACTGCCGGGCGCTCTTCCGGGCCGGGCTCGAATGCCCACAACCACTGCGCCAGCGAGCCGGTCTCATCCACCAGCTCACACGCCCGGCGGGCGTTGTTGATGGTGGAAACGATCTTCGCCCGATTACGCACGATGCTCGGGTCCTGCATCAACCGTTCGACATCTGCCTCGCCGTACTGCGCCACCCGGCGAAAATCAAAACCGTCGAACGCCGCCCTGAACGGCTCGCGCTTGCGCAGGATGGTGATCCAGGCCATGCCGGCCTGGAAGCCTTCCAGGCAGATCTTCTCGTACAGTTGAACATCATCTGCCACCGGTACGCCCCACTCGTGGTCGTGATAACGGAGGTATTCCGGCGCGGCCGTGCGCCAGGTGCAGCGGGTCAGCCCGGTGTCGTCAGTGGTCAGTCCTGGTTTGTCCATCCATCACCTCATGTGCCTGGCGGCGGATGATAAGCGAAAAAATTTGCGCCCCGCCAACCGCTCAAGCATCAACCTTCGCGACCAACTGGTCAGACCGGGACCTGCCAACCGCCGAATTTTTACTTGTGATTTCAAAAATACCTGGCCTAGACTGGCGACGCACTGGACTTACCGGTATGACCACAACAATTAAGCCCTGGAACCACCGGGGCACCGAATAGAGATCCCTCCCATGCTCAGATGGTGCTCGCGTTCGATTTTCCTGCAAGTCGTGATTGGCCTGATGCTCGGCATCGTGTGCGGCCTGGCCCTTCCCGAATTCTCCTCGCAACTCAAACCCCTGGGTGACGGCTTTATCAAGCTGATCAAGATGCTGATCGGCCTGATCGTGTTCTGCGTGGTGGTCAGTGGTATTTCCGGGGCCGGCGATTTGAAGAAGGTCGGGCGCATCGGCCTCAAGTCGGTGATCTACTTTGAAGTGCTCACCACCATCGCCCTGGTGATCGGCCTTGTCATGGCCTTCAGCACCGGGATCGGCACCGGCGCCAATATCCATCTGGAACAGCTCTCCTCCGCCGGTCTCAATGAACTGGCCGACAAGGGCCAGCACATCAAGGGCACCAGCCAGTTCCTGATGGACCTGATCCCCAACTCGGTGATCGGCGCCTTTGCCGACAACAATGTCCTGCAAGTGCTGCTGTTTTCGGTGCTGTTCGGCAGCGCCTTGAACCTGGTGGGCGAAGCGGCCTCCGGTATCACTCGGCTGATCAATGAACTGAGCCATGTGATTTTCCGCATCATGGGCATGATCGTGCGCCTGGCGCCCATCGGCGTGTTTGGTGCGATCGCCTTCACCACCAGTACCTACGGGCTGGACTCCCTGCAACACCTGGGCAGCCTGGTGGGCCTGTTCTACCTGACCTGCCTTGCCTTCGTCGCGCTGATCCTCGGCGTGGTAATGCGCCTGTCGGGCCTGCGCATGCTGCCGCTGCTCAAGTACCTGCGTGAAGAACTGCTGATCGTGATGGGCACCGCCTCCTCCGACGCGGTGCTGCCGCAGGTCATGCGCAAACTCGAACACCTGGGCATCGGCAGCTCCACCGTGGGCCTGGTGATTCCCACCGGGTACTCGTTCAACCTCGACGGTTTCTCGATCTACCTGACCCTGGCCATCGTGTTTATCGCCAACGCCACCGGCACGCCACTGTCGATGACCGATCTGCTGACCATCCTGCTGGTGTCGCTGATCACCTCCAAGGGCGCCCACGGGATTCCGGGGTCCGCGCTGGTGATTCTGGCGGCAACGCTTACGGCGATCCCGGCGATTCCGGTGGTCGGCCTGGTGCTGGTGTTGGCGGTGGACTGGTTCATGGGCATCGGTCGCGCCTTGACCAACCTGATCGGCAACTGCGTCGCCACCGTGGCCATCGCCCGCTGGGAAAAAGACATCGATATCCAACGCGCCAACAAGGTGCTCGACGGCCAGCAAGGCTATGCCTTCCAGGCCAGGAAGCCGGTATCACCGGCGCACCAGGAATTCTAACGCTGTCTCATGGGCGACACTGGCTAATGTGGGAGGGGGCTTGCCCTCCCCCACATGACTGTATTAGCAACATTAAGGAAGTATCGACGTGATCAGCACCTCAACCGTCGTCAATTCAGTCGTAGAAAAACTCCGCGCCGCACTCAAGCAGGGTCAGTGGCGCCGGGGCGAAATGCTCCCGGGCCAGCGCGAACTCGCCGAACAGCTGGGCATCAGCCGCCCCAGCCTGCGTGAAGCGGTGATCGTACTCGAAACCCTCGGCCTGGTGCGCTCCATGCCCGGCAAAGGTGTGGTCGTGCTGGAAACCAGCGTCAGCGAACCACAATCGAGCGACGCCGTGGCCGATGCCAGCCTCGAAGACATCCTGCAACTGCGCTACACCCTCGAACCCTTTATCGTCGGCCTGGTGGCCCAGTCCATCAGCAGCAAGGAAGTCGGCCAATTGCGCCTGACCCTGATGGACATGCGCGAAGCCCTGGATGCCGGTGACGCCGAAGCCGGCATGAACGCCTACCTCGATTTTCACGAAGAACTGTTCGCGCTGACCGCCAACCCGATCTTCCAGAACGTGGTGCAGCAAACCAGCACCGCCCTCAAGCAAAGCGCCCAGGTACTGCGCAACTCCCCCGAGCACCTGGCGGAACGCCTGCAGGAAAATGAAGCGGTGGTACGCGCCATCCGCAACAAGAACAGCGCCCTGGCCAGTGCCGAGATGCGTCGGCACATCCTCCAGGAAGGCCTGCGCATGGGCATTCACTTGAACATTCCGGACGACCATCTCGGCAACTGATTTTTTGGAGACAGGCCATGACCGCCCACGCCCTGCAACGCGATCCGATCATTCCTGCCCTGCGCCTGGTGGCCGGAAAAAAGCCTTCGGTGGACGACATCTACCCACGGTTGTTCGACGCCATCCTCGAACAGCGCATCGCCCCATCCAGCCGCTTTACCGAAGAAGGCCTGGGCGAAACCTTTGGCGTCAGCCGCAGCGTGATTCGCCGGGTGCTGGCCAAGCTGTCCCACCAGCAAGTGGTCATCCTGCGCCCCAACCAGCGCGCCCAGGTCGCAGCGCCGGATGCCCAGCAGACGCGGCAGATTCTCGAAGCGCGGCGCATGACCGAAATCACGGTGGTGCAATTGGCCTGCGCCCAGGCCACGCCCACGCAGATACGCCAGCTGCGCGAGCTGATAGCACGGGAACGCGACGGTATAGACCGCAACCAACGTGGGCCGGCGATTCGGTTGTCAGGGGAGTTTCACCTGCAATTGGCGCAGATGGCGGGTAACGCGCCGTTGGCGCAGTTTCTCAACAGCCTGGTGCCGTTGACGTCGCTGATCATTGCCCAATACGAAGCGAAAGCCTGCACGTATTGCGCGTGGCAGGAGCATGTGGCGATTGTGGATGCGATTGAGCAGCGGGATGTGACTGCTGCGGTGGGCTTGATGACCCGGCACCTGGATCACCTGGAAAGCAAATTACTCAAACACCACTGATATCCGGACAGATAAAGATCCAAATGTGGGAGGGAGCAAGTCGAATCGTCGCACCGCCCCTCCCACATTGGTTTTACCCAGGCATCAAGCCGGTTGCAGCACCGATTGACCACTCAACGCCAGGTCCAGCAGTTCACGGTTTGCCACCGCGTACATGGCGTAGTCCGTGCCGACCGCAGCACGGATTTCCACCATCATTGCGACCCAACGATCAGCCATGTCCTTGTGCTGCTCAAGCCACAGGGCCACGCGGGCTTCCATGTCCTGTGGCGCGTCGGCCATTTGCAGGACGGAAATGGTGATCGCCCGCTGCTGCCAGTCCACATCGTCGCGGAACGCTTCGCGGGCCTGGGCCTGCCAGTTGTTGGCCACGGGCAGATCGCTGATCTGCTGCAGGTACCACGGCAGGTCCAGGGCGCTGCCGACAGCGAAGTAGGCCTTGGCCACTTCGGCGGCGTCATGCCCGGTCACATCAGCGGCTTCGATGATCGGCAGCAAGGTGTACAGGTGGGTCGTGCCTGCAACCATGCGCGCCAGCAACTCCGGCACGCCGGCTTCGGTGTAGGCCTGGTAGCGGGTCTGCCAGCCTTCGCGGGTCGGACCTTCCAGCAGTTCGTCGAGCTTGAGGCCCAGCGCGGCCAGGTGCGGACCGAAGTGCGCGGTGTCACGGCCGGCGTCCTGCTCGTTGCGACGGCTGCGCAGGAACCAGCGCGTGGCGCGACGGCCCAGGCGCATCAGCTCATCCATCAACTGCAATTGCACGTCAGCGGAGACCTGGTGGTCCAGAGCTTCGATCTGGCGGAACCAGTGCGGGAGGTGGAAGATGTCGCGCACGATCACGTAGGCACCGGCCACGTTCGCCGGGCTCATGCCGGTCGACTCCTTGAGTCGCTGCACAAAGGTGATGCCCATGTGGTTGACCAGGTCGTTGGCGATCTGGGTGCTGACGATCTCGCGCTTCAGACGGTGGCGACGCATGGCTTCGCCGAACTTGGCCACCAGGCTCGGTGGGAACGCGGTCTCCATGTCGCGGGTCAGGTAGTCGTCATCCGGAACCAGCGACTTGAGCAGCGCTTCCTTGAGGTCGATCTTGCTGTAGGAGATCAGCACCGACAGCTCCGGACGGGTCAGGCCCTTGCCGGTGGAAGCGCGCTCGGTGAGCTGCTCCTCGGTCGGCAGATACTCGATGGCGCGGTCCAGCTTGCCACGGCTTTCCAGGTCGCTCATCAGGCGCTTGTACTCGGCGGCACGCTCGTAGGCTCGGCGCGCAGCCAGGGACAGGGCCTGGGTCTGCTTGTAGTTGTTGCCCAACACCAGGCTGCCGACTTCGTCGGTCATGCTCGCCAGCAACTGGTTGCGTTGCTTGTCGGTCATGTCGCCGGCCTGCACCACTTCATTGAGCAGGATCTTGATGTTCACTTCGTGGTCGGAGCAGTCCACACCACCGGCATTGTCGATGAAGTCGGTGTTGGAGCCGCCGCCATTGAGGCCGAACTCCACACGGCCCAGCTGGGTCATGCCGAGGTTACCGCCCTCGCCCACCACCTTGCAGCGCAGCTCGTTGCCGTTGACGCGCAGCGCGTCGTTGGCCTTGTCGCCCACATCCGCATGGCTTTCGGTGCTGGCCTTGACGTAGGTACCGATACCGCCGTTCCACAACAGGTCCACCGGAGCCTTGAGCAAGGCGTTCAGCAGTTCGGTCGGGGTCAGCTTGTCGGCCGAAATGTCGAAGCGTTCCTTCATCTGTGGCGAGATGGCAATGCTCTTCGCGCTGCGCGAGAAGATACCGCCGCCTTCGGACATGATGCTGGTGTCGTAGTCGGTCCAGGCCGAACGCGGCAGCTCGAACATGCGCTGGCGCTCGACGAAGCTGGTGGCCGGGTTCGGGTTCGGGTCGATAAAGATATGCAGGTGGTTGAAGGCCGCGACCAGTTGCAGCTTGTCGGACATCAACAGGCCGTTACCGAACACGTCGCCGGCCATATCGCCGACGCCCACCACGGTGATGCTGTCTTCCTGCACGTTGATGCCGCGCTCACGGAAGTGACGTTGCACACCGACCCACGCGCCCTTGGCGGTGATGCCCATTTTCTTGTGGTCGTAACCGGCGGAACCACCGGAGGCGAACGCGTCGCCCAGCCAGAAGCCGTAGTCGATGGCGATGCCGTTGGCGATGTCGGAGAAGGTCGCGGTGCCCTTGTCCGCTGCCACCACCAGGTACGGGTCATCGTCGTCATGGCGCACGACGTTGGCCGGCGGCACCAGGGCGCCATCCTTGAGGTTGTCGGTGATGTCCAACAGGCCGGAAATGAAGATGCGGTAGCAGGCGATGCCCTCGGCCGCGATTTCGTCACGGCTGCCGCCCAGTGGCAGGCGACGCGGCAGGAAGCCGCCCTTGGCGCCCACCGGCACGATCACCGAGTTCTTCACTTGCTGGGCTTTGACCAGGCCGAGCACTTCGGTACGGAAGTCCTCTTCACGGTCGGACCAGCGCAGGCCGCCACGGGCCACGTTGCCAAAGCGCAGGTGCACGCCTTCGACACGCGGCGAGTAGACGAAGATTTCAAACTTCGGCACCGGCTTGGGCAGCTCGGGGATCGCGCGCGGGTCGAACTTGAAGCTGAAGTACGACTTGTTCTGGCCGTTGGCGTCGGTCTGGTAGAAGTTGGTGCGCAGGGTGGCCTTGATCAGGTCCAGGTAGCGACGCAGGATGCGGTCTTCGTTAAGCACCTGGACGTCGTCCAGGGCCGTGAGGATCGCTTGTTCCAGGCGCTGCTGCTTGTCTTCCAGGTCATCGGCGGTGAGCTTGCGCGCCAGGTAGAAACGGGTCTTGAACAACCGGGTCAACTCGCGGGCGATGTCGGTGTGGTTGTTCAGGGTGCTGGCGATGTAGCCGAGGTCGAAGCCCAGGCGGATCTGCTTCAGGTAACGGGCGTAGGCACGCAGCAGCGCGACGTCGCGCCATGGCAGGCCGGCGGTGAGTACCAGGCGGTTGAACGCATCGTTCTCGGCATCGCCGTGCACGATGTGCACGAACGCGTCCTGCAGGGTGTCGTTGAGCTGCTGGATGTCCAGGTTCACGCCTTCGGCGGCGATGAACGCGAAATCGTGGATCCAGAATTCGCGGCCGTTGGCATGACGCAAGCGGTACGGGAACTCACCCAGCACGCGCAGGCCGAGGTTTTCCAGGATCGGCAGCACGTCGGACAGCGCCAGTGGGGTATCGGCGTGATACAGCTTGCAATGCAGCTCGCGCTGGCCGGACACCTGGCCCAGCGGCTGATAGAAGCTCATCACCAGCGGGTTGGCTTCGGTGAGGCTGAGCAGGTGCTGCATGTCGACCACGGCCGAATGCGCAGCGAAACGCTCGCGGTAGCCGGCCGGGAAGCCCTTCGGGAAATCCGCCAGCACGTTGGTGCCGTGGGCTTCGCCGAAGCTTTCCACAACGAGGCTGGAGTAGTCGTCCTGCCAGCTGCGGCAGGCCTGCACCACTTCTTTTTCCAGTTGCAGCGGGTCGATGTCCAGGCGGTTCTTCGGGTCGACCCGCAGAATCAGCTGCACGCGCGCCAGCACGGATTCGGAGAAGAAGGTCCAGAATTCGCAGTCCGAGGCTTTCAGGCGATCCATCAGCACCTGCTGGATCTTCTGGCGCACTTCGGTGGAATAGATGTCGCGCGGCACATAGGCCAGGCAGTAGCAGAAACGACCGTACGGATCTTTGCGCAGGAACACGCGGATCTTGTTGCGTTCCTGGATCTGCACGATCGACATCACGGTGCTGAACAGCTCGTCGACCGGGGTCTGGAACAGGTCGTCACGGGGCAGCACTTCAACGACTTGAGCAAGCTCCTTGCCCAGGTGCGCCTTGGCCTGGAAGCCGGAGCGGCGTTCGATTTCCGCGACCTTGCGGCGGATATACGGGATCACGCGCACGCTTTCGCCGTACACCGACGAGGTGTAGAGGCCCATGAAGCGGCATTCCTTGATCACCTTGCCGTCGGCATCGATCTGGCGGATCGACACGTAGTCCGGGTAAGCCGGGCGGTGTACACGGCTTGGGTGCGCGGCCTTGGCGAACGACAGCACGGTCGGCTCGCGCAGGTACGACACGGCGTAGTCTTCGATGCGCAGGTCGTCGGCGGTGAGGCCGGCGCGCAGCAGCTTGGTCAGACCGAGGAACGAGTTGGCGTCATATTCGATATGACCGCCGTCCGCCTCGTCACGTACCACAAACTCTTCATAGCCGAGGAAGGTGAAGTGGTTGCCCACCAGCCATTCCAGGAAGTTCTTGATCTCGGCTTTTTCTTCGCCGTCGATGCCGAACGGGCTGGCGTCGATACCTTCCAGCAGCTCCTGGACCTTGGCCTTCATCGGTTCGAAATCGGCCACGGCCACGCGCACTTCGCCCAGCACCTGCTCAAGCTCTTTGCTCAGCACGTTCAGTTCGGCGGCGTTGGCGCAGCGGTCGATTTCCAGGTACATCAGCGATTCTTGCTCGATGCCTTCGCCCTGGGTGCCCTTGGGCAGGATTTCCAGCAACTCGCCCTTGCTGCCACGGCGCACGCTGAGCACGGTGGTCTGCAGGGTATGGATGCTGTAGCCACGGCGGTTCAGCTCGGTGCGTACCGAGTCCACCAGGAATGGCAGGTCATGGTGCAGCACTTCGACCGCGGTGTGGGTCGATTGCCAGCCATGACGTTCGTAATCGGGGTTGTAGACCCGCACTTGCGGTTGGGTGTGATCAAAGCGCTCAAGCAGGCGCCAGGCAGACAGGGTGCAACCGGCCAGGTCGGAAAGGCGACGCTGGGTCAGTTCATCCAGGGAAATGATGCCGAAGAATTGTTCAGCGAACAGCGCCACTTGTGGCAGTGCCTGTTCACTGATGTGCTGCGCCAGTGCCGCTTGCAGTTGATGCTGGAAGTCGGCCTTGCTGGCTGCGGTGAAGAACGCCATCTGTGGTACTCCGCTTGGGCTTGTTATTGATGGAAGCGTCGCGTGTTATCCCCTGGTGGGGAGACCGTCAGCTCTGTTCGCAGGTAACGAGTTAAGCACCATAAACGAATCAGGGTGACAGGTGGGTGAAGCTGGACAAGACAATGAGGTCACATACAACTTCCATAAGATGCGCACCTTGCCGGGTGACGGTACGACGGGCAGGTCAGGCGCCTGGCACGTGCACATCCGTTGCGCAGCTTAACGAGTGTGGGAAGCCGGGTGCTTGCGGTGCTGCGACATATTCGGTCATCGGTACGCAGGCTTGGGGTTGCGACTTGGGCAACCCGGAATTCCTGGTAGAAAAACCGGCTATTTTCCGCGCCCCGAGTACCGAAAATGACTGGTATTGCCCGTCAGGTCATGCGCTGGGTCTGACACAGGAAACAGCACAAAATTCGCCGCAATGGCACAATTGCCTACGCAAAGCCCTACCCCAGACAGGATTCCCCATGCTGCAACTGAAAACCGACGCCCTGATGGCCACCCCGTGCGACGACGAAGAAGACAACATGGCCATGCTCTGCTGCCACGGCAGGAACGGCGAGATGTTCATGCTCACCCGCTACCCCGACGAAGACGACGTGGAGCTGACCTGGGACTACGAGCCGTCGACCCTGGATGGGCTGAAAGTCACCTTCAGCGACACGACATTGCGGGTAGAGCTGGCGGCGGGCGATGCCGATGCACTGGGCGGCAAGGACCAATTGGAGATAACCCACGCCACCGCCGCAGCGGATATGGCAGAAGTGGAACAAACCCTGCAGAACATTCTCAAGGGCACCGGCACCTACATCCGCGCCTGAATCGCACTGGCGCAGCCTTCACCGATGCCCTCGACCGTTGGTCGGTACTGTTATTTCTAACAGTACCCGGCCCCGTGTTTCCGGCCTTAGCTGAGCAAAGCAACGGTGACTGCACGGGTGCCTCGATGAAATCCATCAGCAAGTTTCTGGCCATTGGCCTTTTGGCCACTGCTTCATCAGCGCTGGCGGCATCCGCAGCCAACATTGACTACTCACACTTGATCCTGCTGATCAAAGACGACGGATCCAGGTCGCGAAATCTTCAGGACCTCGTCGACCCCTCCAGCACCTTCCAGCACCGCGTGCCCAACATCAAGCCGCTGGTAACGCCGAGCAAGGCCCACACGCTGGGGGATGTAGAAGCCCTGCGCCGGCATCGACTGGACCGCTACTACATCGTCGACACCCGCCACTTGAACCACAGGCAGGCCGACGCACTGCGCCAGCAACTCAAGCAAGACCCGGCCATAGAAGACGTCGACTTTGAACCCGTGGTGGAGGGCATGCACGAGGACAAGGCCGAACCCATCGCGGGCAGTGCGCGCAGCGGCATACCGGACCATACCGGACGCCAGTACTACCTGCTCGGCCGACAAGCCGTACCGCCCTACAACATCGGCGGTGTAAACGCGGTGAAGGCCTGGACCGTACCCGGTGGCAAGGGCGACAACATGCGGGTGATCTCTTCGGAGATCGATCATTGGGCCTACAACCACGTGGACCTGCCCAAACCTTTCCTGGAAGTCGATGCAGGGGCTCTTACTGGCTACCACGACACGGCCAGCGTCGGCACCATCGGCTCCAGGGACAACGGCTTCGGCACCACCGGCATCGTGCCCCATGCACAACTGGGCTATTCGCAATATGGCACCAGCCGACTGATGCAGACCGCTGAACTGCTGAGCCCCGGCGATGTGGTGCAATTGGGCGTGCATATGAATTACACGCCCTTTCCAGCGGTAGGTTGCAGCCAGAACTGCTACATGCCCATGGAATACAACAGCACGGTACGCGACATCATCACCTATATGACGATGGAAAAAGGTGTGCATGTCGTACTGGCTGCGGCAAACGGCAATATCAATCTGGATCACCCCTATTTCAACGGCTACTTTGATCGCAATAAATTCGATTCCGGCAGCATTTATGCTGGCGCCGTCACACCCACCACCGGCCTGAGAGCCTATTTCTCCCAATATGGCAGACGCGTCGACCTGTTCAGTTGGGGCGGTTCCGTCACCACGACGACCTGGAGCACCGCCAACCCCACCAGCGCCTATACCCACACCTACAGCGGCACCTCGTCCGCCAACCCGATCATTGCCGGGGTGATGGCATCGCTGCAAGGTGTGGCGCGGGCCAATGGCCTGGGCAACCTCGCCCCCAAGGAACTGCGCAGAATCCTGGTAGAAACCGGCTATCCACAAGCCAACGGCAACCGTACCGAGATTGGCGTGCAACCGGACCTGGAGGCCGCCATCCGCAAACTGCTTGCCGACGACGTCGGCCAACCGCCCACGGGCCGGCTGGCCATCCCCGAGCAAGCCAAATCGGGAGAGACGTTCAACGGCCATGTCTATGCTGAATCGCCCACGCAAAAACCGTTGACCTATCGCTGGAATGCCGACGGGTTTACCCCTCCGGACGGGGATGGACCGACCTTGGCATTGACCGCCCCGCCCGTAACCGCCGATACCCTGACCTCGATTTCCGTGGCGGTGTCCGACGGCACCCACACCCTCAACCTGAGGGAAAACATGACCATCAAGGCCCCTGACGCGCCTCCGGTCGGCGACTGCGCCGCCCCCTGGATTGCGAGCAAGGTATATGCATCCGCTGGCGAAAAAGTCTCCTACAGCGGTTACAACTACCAAGTGGCGCACTGGACACAAAACGCTCGTCCCGATCTGAACTTTGTTGAAACCGGCTCCGCCAAACCCTGGCGGCGCCTGGGCACCTGCGGCAGCGGCCTGCCGGTCGCCAGGATCACCGGCCCCTCCAGTATTGAAGCCGGCAAGGCGGTGCTGTTATCGGGGGCTTCCTCCACGGGCCAAGGCTTGCGTTTCGCCTGGGCGGCCACTGGCTTCAACCCGGATTCTTCGGCGCAAGCGTCCAGCAGCTTTATTGCTCCGAATACGGCGGGAACACGCGTCATCACCCTGACCGTCACCGATGAACGGGAGCGCCGCGCAACCGCCAGCCATAACCTCACGGTGACCACCGGCACCCCCGCCAACCGCCCACCCGTCGGCAGCCTGCAGGGCAGCGAAACGGTCGATTCGGGCAAGGCCGTGAGCTTCATCGCCAACACCAGCGACCCTGACGGCGACCCGATGAGCTACACCTGGACGCGCCCGACCGGCTTCACCGGCACCATCGGCAATACCCGCAGCGTCATCCTCACCGCCCCTGCCGTCACCGGCGATACCCGCGTCATCGTCAGTGTCGTGGTCAGTGACGGACGCGGCGGTACGCTGCGACTGGAAAAACCGATCACCGTCAAGGCCCCGCCACCTTCGGGCAGTTGCCGCGACATTCCGGCGTGGTCGCCCACCAAGGTGTATTCGACCTACGCAGAGTCGGTGTCGTACAACGGCAGGGTCTACAAACAGAGCTACTACAACCGCGACAAACGCCCGGATCTCAACTCTGCCGAGCACAGCCAGCCTTGGCATACCGGGGTGCCCTGCCGTTGAAGCAAAGGCGGTGAGCGGGCACGCCTGCTCGCCGCCCTTTGGGCCTCTCACACAATTTTCCTACAAGTTTTGCTAAAAATACCCCGCGTGCCGTTAGTCGCCACCCCCTGCCATGCATTAAAGTAGGCGCCCCAGGCTGTCGTTTGTTACATGACGCACAGGCTCATCTCTCCAGGAACCGTCATCGATGGAACATCGTGAAGCGCTGCTCGCGCTGCGAACCTTTCTTTCTACGCAGATTCTCGGCCAGGAAAAACTCATCGATCGCCTGCTGATCGCCCTGCTCGCCGACGGCCATATGCTGGTCGAAGGCGCACCAGGCCTGGCCAAGACCAAGGCCATCAAAGAGCTGGCCGAAGGCATCGAAGCGCAGTTCCATCGTATCCAGTTCACCCCCGACCTGTTGCCCGCCGACATCACCGGCACCGAGATCTATCGCCCGGAAACCGGCAGCTTCGTGTTCCAGCAAGGGCCGATCTTCCACAACCTGGTGCTGGCGGACGAGATCAACCGCGCCCCGGCCAAGGTGCAATCGGCGCTGCTGGAGGCCATGGCCGAGCGCCAGGTCAGCGTCGGGCGCAGTACCTACGACCTGTCCCCGCTGTTTCTGGTGATGGCCACACAAAACCCCATCGAGCAGGAAGGCACCTACCCGCTGCCCGAAGCCCAGCTCGACCGTTTCCTGATGCACGTCAAGATCGGCTTCCCCGACGCCGCCGTCGAACGGCGCATCCTGCAACAGGCCCGTGGCGAAGCCCTCAACGGCGAAACCAAGCCCGAACGCCGCGTCAGCCAGCAGGCGATCTTCGCCGCGCGCAAGGAAATCCTCGGCCTGTACATGGCCGATGCGGTGGAGGAATACCTGGTGCAACTGGTCATGGCCACGCGCACCCCAGCCAAGTTCGACCCGGAAATGGCCGAATGGATCGCCTACGGCGCCAGCCCCCGTGGCTCCATCGCCCTCGATCGCTGCGCGCGCGCCCATGCCTGGCTGGCCGGCCGCGACTTTGTCAGCCCGGAAGACATCCAGGCCGTGCTGTTCGACGTGCTGCGCCATCGCATCATCCTGTCGTTCGAAGCCGAAGCGGCCGGGATTGACCAGGACCGTGTGGTGCAACGCATTCTCGACGTCGTTGCCGTCGCTTGAAGTCGATGAACGCAAGCGATGGGGTGCGCGTCACGCTCAGCGAGCTGATCGAGATGCGCCACCGCGTGCGCGAAGTGCAGCTGTTTTCCACGCCAAGCCAGCGCAGCCCGCTGATCGGCCTGCACCACTCCAAGCTGCGCGGGCGCGGTGTGGACTTCGACCAGGTGCGCGTGTACCAGGCCGGCGACGACGTGCGCACCATCGACTGGCGCGTCACCGCGCGCACCCAGGAGCCGCACACCAAGCTGTTCCACGAAGAACGCGAACGGCCGATTTTCATCATGGTGGAGCAAAGCTGCCGGCTGTTTTTCGGCTCGGGGCAGATGTTCAAGTCGGTGCTCGCCGCTCAAGCCGCCAGCCTGATCGGCTGGGCCGCGTTAGGGCACAACGACCGCGTCGGCGGGCTGGTGTTCGGCGACAACGAGCACTACGAAATCAAGCCGCGCCGCAGCAAGCAAAGCCTGCTGCAATTGCTCAACCGCCTGGTGCGCGTCAACCAGAGCCTGGACACCGAAAGCCGCCCGGAGGCCGACGCCCTGGGCATGGCCCTGCGCCGTGGCCGCGAAGTGCTGCGCCCCGGCAGCCTGGTAATCGTGATCTGCGACGAACGAGCCCTCACCGAGGGCGCCGAGCAGCAATTGAGCCTGCTGTCACGCCATTGCGACTTGCTGCTGTTGCCGATCTCCGACCCGCTGGACCACGCGCTCCCCGCCGCCGGGCTGCTGCGTTTTGCGCAGCGCGGGGCGCAATTGGAACTGGATACCCTGAACTTCGACTTGCGCCAGGCCTACAAGGCCCAGGCCGAAGCGCGCATCGCCCGCTGGGAACTGCTCGCGCAGAAACTGCGGATCCTGCTGATGCCCCTGAGCACCCAGAGCGAAATGGTCGAACAACTGCGCGAATACCTCAACCCGCAACGCCCGGTTAAAAAGCAATGAGCAGCCTCGACCAACTGCAACCGCTGATCGCCCCGCCGCCCATCGGCTTCTGGCCACCCGCGCCGGGCTGGTGGCTGTTGCTGCTGGTCATCCCGCTGCTGGGTTGGGGGTTGTGGTCACTGCGCCGCTTCTTGCCGACTCGACGCCCCCTGGCCCGCGCCGAACAACCGCTGGACCCGCTGCGCATCGCCGCCCTGGCCGAATTGGCGCTGATGCCCAAACCCTACGATGGCGCGCCCGCCGGTGCCTGGCTGCAACAGCTCAATGGCCTGCTCAAGCGCCTGTGCCGCAACGACTATCCCTATAGCCAGAGCCATACCCTCAACGGCCGCAAATGGCTGGCATTCCTCGACAACCGTTGCCCGGCCGCCGGCCTCACGCGCTGGATGGTGCTGGTGGAGGGAGCCTACAAACCCGAATGCAAACTCGACGACAAGGCCATCGCCGGCCTGACCCAAGCGGTCGACACCTGGATTCGCAAACATGTTTGAGTTCGCCTGGCCGTGGATCTTCATCCTGTTGCCCTTGCCCTGGGTGATGCGGTTCATCCTGCCGGCGGCCGACAGCGGCGAGCCCGCCCTTAAAGTCAGCTACCTCGGCGATCTCGAAAGCCTGGCCCGCCGCCGTGCGCGGGTGAACCTGCCGGGCTGGCGCCAACAGGCGCCCTTCGTGGTGCTGTGGCTGCTGCTGTTGACCGCCGCCGCGCGCCCGGAATGGCTCGGCGAACCGCTGCCGATTGCCGCCAGTGGGCGCGATCTGCTGGTGGCGGTGGACGTGTCCGGCTCCATGGACTTCCCCGACATGCACTGGCAGGACGAAGACGTCAGCCGCCTGAACCTGGTCAAGCACCTGCTCGGCGACTTTCTCGAAGGCCGCGAAGGCGACCGCGTGGGCCTGATCCTGTTCGGCAGCCAGGCCTACCTCCAGGCGCCGCTGACCTTTGACCGCCGCACCGTGCGCACCTGGCTGGATGAAGCGCGCATCGGCATCGCCGGCAAGAACACCGCCATTGGCGATGCCATAGGCCTGGCGCTGAAACGCCTGCGCCAGCGCCCTGCGCAAAGCCGCGTGCTGATCCTGGTCACCGATGGCGCCAACAACGCCGGGCAGATCAACCCGCTGACCGCCGCGCGCCTCGCGGCCGAAGAAGGGGTGAAGATCTACCCCATCGGCATCGGCGCCGACCCTGAGCAAACCGGCTCCCTGGGTATCCTTGGCGTCAACCCGAGCCTGGACCTCGACGAGCCGGCGCTCAAGGCCATCGCTGAAGCCACCGGAGGCCAATACTTCCGTGCCCGCGATGGCCAGGAGCTGGAAGCGATCAAGCAGACACTGGACAAGCTCGAGCCCGTCGAACAGCAACCGACCCAGGCGCGCCCGGCGCAGGCGCTGTACAGCGGACCGCTGGCCCTGGCGCTGATCCTGAGCATGTTGCTGGTGATCCACGAACGCTGGCCGAACAACGCCCTGCAACGCGGGTTCAACAAACTGTCGAGCAAGGGGATCTTCCTGCAACAGCATCCGGAATGGCGCCAGCGCCTTAAACGCCTGCGTCTGCGGAGGCGTCGATGATCGCCCTGTGGCCGCATTGGTTCCGCCCCTGGTGGCTGTTGCTGCTGCCGCTGCTCGGCTGGTTGCTGTGGCAGCTGTGGCATCGGCAAAAGCGCGCCGGGCGCTGGCAGATGATCCTGCCGCCGGCCTTTCACGCCGTACTGCTCAGCGGTGGCAGCGGGCGCGAAAGCAAATCGCCGTGGGTGTTGCTGGGCCTCGCCTGGCTGTTGGCCGTGCTGGCGTTGCTGGGTCCCAGCTGGCAACGGGTTGAACAAACCAGCCAGAAACCCTCCGACCCGTTGGTGGTGCTGCTCGAACTGACCCCGGAAATGCTCGCCACCGACAGCCCGCCCAACCGCCTCGAACAGGCACGGCGCAAGCTCTACGACTTGTTGCAGGCGCGCACCGATGCGCAAACCGCCATCGTCGTGTATGCCGGCAGCGCCCACACCCTGGTGCCGCTGTCGGACGACCTGGCCACCAGCCGCAACCTGCTCGAAGCCCTGCGCCCCTCGATCATGCCGGAGTCCGGCCATCGTGCCGACCTGGCCGTGGAAAAAGCCCTGGACCTGCTCAAGCATGGCGGCCTGGGCCAGGGTCGCCTGCTGCTGGTCGGTTCATCGTTGTCGAAACAGGAACGCCAGGGCATTCGCCTGCTGCTGCAAAGCAACCAGCCCCCAAGCCTGTCAATCCTGGGGATCGGCAGCCGTGAAGGCACGCCGGTGACCCAGGAAAGCGGCGAATTCCTCAAGGACGAACAAGGCGCGATCCTCGTGCCACGCCTCGACAGCCCGACACTCAAGGCTTTCGCCAGCGAAATGGGCGGCCGTTACCGCGCCGCACGCCTGGACGATAAAGACCTGCGCCAGCTCGGCGTGCTGGACCCGCCCCAAGCCCTGCGCAACGATGGCCAGTTACTGCACCTCGACACCTGGGCCGACCAGGGTTACTGGTTGCTGCTGCCGCTGTTGCTGCTGGCCGCCTGCGCCGGGCGGCGCGGCTGGTTGTTCTTTTTACCGCTGCTGCTGTTGGGCGCGCCGCAACCCAGCTATGCCTTTGAATTCCAGGATTTGTGGCTGCGGCCGGACCAGCAAGGCCAATACCTACTCAAGAAGAAACGCCCCGCCGAAGCCGCCGAACATTTCGAGGATGCCCAATGGCAAGGCGTCGCCCTGTACGAAGCCGGCAACTACGCCGAGGCCATCAAGCGGTTTGCCGAGGGTAACGACGCCTATTCCCACTACAATCGCGGCAACGCGCTGGCCAAGTCCGGTGAGCTGGAAGCGGCCATCGACGCCTACGAACAAGCCCTGGAAGCCCAGCCCGACCTGCAACCGGCACTGAAAAACAAGGCCCTGGTAGAAGCCCTGATCCAGGAACAGACAGAACCGGAGCCGGAAAAGCCGGCAAAAAACGAGGATGACGAAACCACCCAACCCGCCCAAATTGCGCAACCGGGCGCCACTGGGCAAAATGCCACAGGTGGCGAGCAGTCGTCCCAGGGCCAGGGCGAAGCCGGCAGCGGCGATACCCAGGCCGGCACCCCACTGCCAGCCGCTGGCAACGATGTGCCGGGCAGCGAGTTGGGCGATGAGCACACCACCACCCCGCCGCTGCTTGCTGCCGACGCCAACCTCGACGGTGAACACCGCCAGGCCCTGGAACAATGGCTGCAGGAGATCCCGGACAATCCCGGCGAACTGCTGCGACGCAAATTCTGGTACGAACAGCAACAGCATCAGGACAAGACTCGATGAGCCGCCGCACCACCCTTCTGCTTCTGCTCGCGTTGTCGACAGGCCACGCCCAGGCGGCGAGCCTGGTCGCCAGCGTCGACCGCAACCGCCTCAATTCCGGGGAAACGGTGGAACTGACGGTGGAATCCAGCGATGTCACCCAGTTCGGCAAGCCCGACCTGTCGCCCCTGGATGCGCAGTTCGAAGTCAGCGGTACGCGCCAACTCAACCAACTCACCACGCTGGGCGGCGATAACCATGCGACCACCCGCTGGATCATTACCCTGCTGCCCAAGCAGAACGGCACGGTGGTGATTCCGCCGCTGCAAGTGGGCGAATACACGACCCAGCCGATCAGCCTGCAAGTGCTGGAAACCACCAGCCAGGACACCAACGCCGAGCTGGCGCCGGTGTTTGTCGAAGCCAACCTCGACCAGACCAGCGTCTATGTCCAGGCCCAGGCACTGTTGACCGTGCGTGTTTACCACTCGGTGTCGCTGTACGACGACAGCAGCTTGACGCCGTTGCAGATCCCCGATGCCCGTGTCGAACAGTTGGGCGAGTCGCGCACCTATGAAAAGGTCATCAACAGCATCCGCCATGGCGTGATCGAAACCCGCTACGCGATCTACCCGCAGCACAGCGGCACCCTGGAGATTCCCTCGCAGACGTTCAGCGCCACGCTGGTTGAGTCGCGTCCGCCCCAGGAAAACACACTGCAGGGCACCAAGCCCGGCAAGCTGATCCACGTGAGTTCGGCGGCACTGCCACTGGCGGTCAAGCCCAAGCCTGCGCTGTACCCCGTCGATGCCCCCTGGCTGCCGGCTCGCAGCCTCACGCTCACCGAGAGCTGGAACCCGGAACCTGAGCATGTACAAGTCGGCGACTCCCTGACCCGCAGCCTGACCGTCAAGGCCGAGGGCCTGTCCAGCGCCCAACTGCCCGCCCTGCCCAGCACCGATATCAACGGCCTGCGCCGCTACCCGGACCAGCCGGTGCTCGGCAACCAAACCAGTGACCGTGGCCTGATCGGCAGTCGCGAAGACCGCGAGGCCCTGGTGCCCAACCGTGTCGGCGCCTTGGAACTGCCCGCCGTCGAGGTGGTGTGGTGGAACACCCACGAGGACCATCTGGAACGCACCAGCCTGCCCGCCCGCACCCTGCAAGTGGCCAACAACCCGAGCCTGGCGGTGGACACGCCGGCCACCCCGACCATCATCACCGCACCGGACGACAGCCGCCTGTGGCTGTGGCAACTCAGCACACTCATCCTGGCCTGCACCACCCTGCTGGGCTTCGGCCTGTGGTGGCGTGCCCGCTGGCAACCGGCGGTACTGCGCGCCGCGCAAACCGGCCCGAGCCCGCGCACCCTGCTCGACGACCTCAAACGTGCCACCCAGGCCAACGACCCCCAGGCCACCCGCCAGGCACTGGATGCCTGGGCGCGGCAACAGCCGGAAACCCTGGCGGATATGGCGGCGCGGTTCGTGCCGTTGTCGGATGCATTGGATGGGCTCAACGGCGCGCTCTACAGCGAGAGCGGTCAATACTGGCTGGGCGAAGAGCTGTGGCGTGCGGTCAAAGCCATCCCGATGGCCGAGCGCGAGCAGGACCCGGCGACGGACAGCACCAGCTTGCCGCCGCTCTACCCCAAATAACCCCCCGCTACATTCCTGACACTCCACAAAATCAAATCAACGCTGAACTACGGCTGTTGTGGGAGATTTTTCAGGGTCTGAAAAGTTGTGTAGATACCTATGGCCATCGGAGGCAAGCCTCCTCCCACATTGGATCGGCGTCGTCTGGAGCAGCGGGTTCGCAATACAGGTAAACTCCCCTCCTTTTCATCTTCTCCACGGAGTTCGCCTTGCGTCTGTTTCACACCTCCGACTGGCACCTGGGCCAAAACCTCCACGGCCAGGAACGCGACTTCGAACACGCCTGCTTCCTCGAGTGGCTGCTGCGCCAGATCGCGGCCCAGCACCCCGATGCGCTGTTGATCGCCGGCGATATCTTCGACACGGTCAACCCGCCGCTCAAGGCCCAGGAGCGTCTGTACGATTTCATCATCAGCGCCCACGAACAAAATCCGAAACTGACCATTGTGATGATTGCCGGCAACCACGACTCCGGCTCGCGGATCGAGCTGCCCGCGCCGTTGATGCGACGCCTGCGCACCCATGCGCTGGGCCGCGTGCTGTGGCTGGACGACGGCCAGCTGGACGCCGAACGCCTGCTGATTCCCCTGCCGGATGCCAAGGGCAAGGTCGCCGCCTGGTGCCTGGCGCTGCCGTTCCTGCGCCCGGCGGAAGTCACCGGTGCCCACCTGGGTGACGACTACCTGCACGGTATCGGCCAGGTCCATGAATGGCTGATCGCGGCGGCCAACGCCAAACGCAAGAAAGGCCAGGCGTTGATTGCCATCAGCCATGCGCACATGGCTGGCGGTTCGGTGTCGGAAGACTCCGAGCGCAGCCTGATCATCGGCAATGCCGAGGCGCTGCCGGCCAAAATGTTCGATAAAAGTGTCGGCTATGTTGCCCTCGGGCATTTGCACAAGCCGCAAAAGGTCAATGGCGAAGAGCGCATTCGCTACAGCGGCTCGCCGATACCGCTGTCGTTTTCCGAAATTGGCTATAAGCACCAGATTCTCGATGTGACGTTCCAGGGCGAACGACTGGTCAGCGTCGAACCGCTGCTGATTCCCCGCTCGGTCAACCTGCAACGCCTGGAAGCCGCGCCCCTGGCGGACATCCTCAAGGCCCTGGAGGCGCTGCCCGACATCGACCTGCTCGCTGAAACCCAGCGCCACCCCTGGCTGGAAGTGCGCGTACGCCTCGACGAACCGCAACCGGACCTGCGCCAACAGATCGAAACCGCCCTGCAAGGCAAGGCCGTGCGCCTGGTGCGCATCGCCGCCGAATACGCCGGCCAAGGCCGTCGAGACGACAGCAACGAAGACGCACTGATCGAACTCGACCAACTCACGCCCCAGGAATTGTTCAGCCGTGCCTGGCAGGACAACTACGGCAGTGAAGTGGATGAACAGACCTTGAAGGATTTCGCCGTGCTGCTCCAGGAAGTGCAACAGGCAGGTGAACAGCCATGAAGATTCTTGCCATCCGCCTGAAAAACCTCGCCTCCCTGGCCGGCCCGTTCGAGATCGACTTTACCGCCGAGCCCCTGGCCAGTGCCGGGCTGTTCGCGATTACCGGGCCGACCGGCGCCGGTAAAAGCACCCTGCTCGATGCCCTGTGCCTGGCGCTGTTTGGCGCCGTGCCACGCCTGGGCGATACCGGCCAGGCCAAGATGCCGGATGCCGACAGCGATATCTCCATCGGCGATCCACGCACCCTGATCCGGCGCGGCACCGGTGGCGGCTATGCCGAAGTGGACTTTGTCGGTGTCAGCGGCCGTCGCTACCGTGCACGCTGGGAAGCCAATCGCGCCCGCGACAAGGCCAGCGGCAAATTGCAGAACAGTCGGCAGAGCCTGATCGACCTGGACAGCGACCAACTGCTGGCCAGCCAGAAGACCGAATACAAGACCCAGCTGGAACTGGCCCTGGGCCTGAACTTCGAGCAGTTCACCCGCGCGGTGTTGCTGGCGCAAAGCGAGTTCAGCGCCTTCCTCAAGGCCAACGACAACGAACGCAGCGAACTGCTGGAGAAGCTCACCGACACCGCGCTGTACACCCAGCTCGGCCGCCGCGCATTCGACAAGGCCAAGGAGGCCAAGGATACGCACAAACACCTGCAGGACCAGGCTACCGGCGTGGTGCCCCTGGCCCCCGAGACGCGCGCCGAACTGGACCGGCAATTCGACGCGGCCCAGCAACAGCTCAAGACCCAACAGGCCCAACTCAAGCAATTGGAGTTGCAGCACACCTGGCTCAAGGAACTGCGCGAATGGCAGGACCGCCAGCGCAGTGCCACCGAGCAGCTCCAGCGCGCGCAAGCGGAGTGGGACAACCAGGCCACGCAGCGCCAGGACCTGAGCCGCCTCGACCAACTGGCACCGCAACGTCATCAGTTTGCGCGCAGGGCGGAACTCCTCACCTTGCTGACGCCCCTGGCCGCGCAGATTCAACAACACACCGAGCAACAGGCTGAACTGCAGACCCGTCAGGCGCAACTGCAACAACAGCAGACCGCCGCCCAGACGGCGCTGGTTGACGCGCAGCAGCAACAAACCGCCGCCGCGCCCCTGCTACGCCAAGCCTTCGATGCGCAAAACACCCTCGCCCACCTGACCGAGAGCCTGGGCAAATTTGCGTCTGAAAAACACTTGGCGCAAACCGCCTGCACTGAAGGTCAAGCCAACTTGAATGGCTTGCTCGACAAGCAAAAACAAGTCGACGAGCGCCTGCAACGCCTCGCCATCGAACTGGAACGCAGCAGCGCCCTCGCGCCGTTGAGCGATGCCTGGAACGCCTACCGCGATCGCTTGCAACAGTTGATGCTGATCGGTAATCGCCTGAAAAAAGGCCAGGCCGAACTGCCACACCTTGAACAGCGTGCTACCAGCGCCGCAGAAAAATTTGCCCAGCAACGCGAAGCGCTCGACCTGCTGTATCAAGAAGCCGGCGCCGAACCCCATGCCGTGGCCGAACAGGTGCAACTGCTGGCCAGTCTGTTGCAGGACAATCGCAAGCAGCAGCGCGCCTTCGAAGACCTGTCACGCCTGTGGGACAGCCAGCAGCAACTGGAGCAGCAAGCCGTTGCCCTCACGCAAAAGCTCGCCGACGCCGCCCAGCAACGCGACCAACTGAACCAGACCGGCCTGCAAACCAAGGCCGAGCTGGCGGTGGCTGAACAGACCCTGACGGTGACCAAGCAACTCTTGGAGCGCCAGCGCCTGGCGCGCAGTGCCAGCGTCGAGGAATTGCGCGAACAATTGCAGGACGGCCAGCCCTGCCCGGTGTGCGGGAGCCATGAACACCCGTACCACCAGCCCGAAGCCCTGCTGCACAGCCTCGGGCGCCACGACCACAACGAAGAGGCCACGGCGCAGAAAGCGGTCGATACCCTCAAGGAAAAACTCACCGAACTGCGCGGTGAAGTCGGCGGCCTGATCGCCCAGCAAAAAGAATTCCTGCAACAACAGGAACACCTAGTCACCCAACAGCAGGCGCTCCAGCCCAGCCTGGACGCGCACCCGCTGGCGGCCTCGCTGTTCAACCAGGAACAAAGCAAACGCAGCCATTGGTTGGCCCAGCAACTCAGCCAACTGACCCAAAGCATCACTCAGGACGAACAGCGCCAGGCCGCCCTGCTCAACCTGCAGCAAAACGCCGGGCGCTTGCAGCAACAACTGCAAGCCGCCCAGGACGCGAGCCAGCAGGCGCGCCAATTGCTGGTGGACCAGCAGCGCGAGCTGTCCAACGACCGCGAGCGCCTCGACGAAGAACTCAACGCCTTCGCCAGCCTGCTCCCCGCCGACACCCTGGAAGGCCTGCGCAGCGACCCGGCCGTGACCTTTATGCAGTTGGACCAGCAGGTCAGCCAACGCCTTGAACAACTGGGCCATCAGAAGGATGAGCTGGCCGAGCAGCAGGAGCGCCAGCAGGCCATCGAGAAAGAGCACACGCACCAGCAGCATCGCCAACAGCAACTCGAGGCACTGAACCAGCAATTTACCGAGCTGGCCGCGCAACAACAGGCCGCCCAGGAAAAACTCACTGCCCTGCTGGGCGAACACCCCAGCGCCGAACACTGGCAACAGCAACTGGAACACGCCGTGGTGCAGGCACGCCAGAGCGAGACGGACGCCAACCAGCGGTTGCAGGACATCCGCAACCAACTGATCCAACTGGCCGCCGACCTCAAGGCCCAGCAGGAGCGCGAGCAAGCTTTCGAAGCCGAACAGCAAAGCCTCGATGCCCGCACCACCGAATGGCGCGCCCTGCACCCCGAGCTGGATGACGAGGGCCTGGCGCGTCTATTGGCGTTCGATGACACACACATCGCCACGCTGCGCGAGCATCTGCACAGCAGCGAAAAAGCCGTCGAGCAAGCCAAGGTATTGCTGCAGGAACGCGAACAACGCCTCGCCGAACACCAGGCCCTGCACAACGGCAACCTGGACGCCGAACAACTCGACGGCGCCCTGGCTGCGCTCAATCAACACTTGGCCGACGGCGAAAAACACTGCGCCGAACTGCGCGCGCGCCAGTCCGAAGACCAGCGTCGCCAGGACGCCAACAGTGCCCTGGCCGAACAGATCGCCAAGGCCTATGACGAGTGGCAACGCTGGGCACGCCTGAACGCACTGATCGGCTCGGCCACCGGCGACACCTTCCGCAAGATCGCCCAGGCCTACAACCTCGACCTGCTGGTGCACCATGCCAACGTGCAACTGCGCCAACTGGTGCGCCGCTACCGTCTCAAGCGCGGCGGCAGCATGTTGGGCCTGCTGGTGATGGACACGGAAATGGGCGATGAACTGCGCTCGGTGCATTCGTTGTCCGGCGGCGAAACGTTCCTGGTGTCCCTGGCCTTGGCATTGGGCCTGGCATCGATGGCGTCCAGCACCTTGAAGATCGAATCGCTGTTTATCGACGAGGGCTTTGGCAGCCTCGACCCCGAGTCCCTGCAATTGGCCATGGACGCCCTCGACGGCTTGCAGGCCCAGGGGCGCAAGGTGGCGGTGATCTCCCACGTGCAGGAAATGCACGAGCGCATCCCGGTGCAGATCCAGGTCAAGCGCCAGGGCAATGGCCTGAGCACCCTGGAGGTCAAGTGAGCGAGGCGCTGCTGTATTCGTTCCGGCGCTGCCCCTATGCGATGCGCGCACGCCTGGCGCTGCGCTACTCGGGGGTGGCGGTGCGGATTGTCGAGGTGAGCCTCAAGGCCAAGCCGGCCGAGATGCTGGCACTGTCGCCCAAGGGGACGGTGCCGGTGCTGGTGGTGGATGGCGTGGTGATCGACGAGAGCCTGGCGATCATGCAATGGGCCTTGGCCCGGCATGATCCGGATAACTGGTTATTGCAGGGGGATCCAGCGGTACTTGAGCTGATCGCCGAGAACGATTCAACCTTTAAACATCACTTGAATCGATACAAGTACCCCGAACGCTATCCCGAGCAGCCGGTGGAACACTATCGAGCCGAAGGCGAGGTGTTCTTGCAGAAGCTCGAGGGGTTGCTGGCCCAGCGCGCCTATCTGCTGGCCGACCACCCTGGCCTGGCGGACATGGCGCTTGCGCCGTTTATACGGCAGTTTGCCCACGTGGACCGCGAATGGTTTGCCGGTACGCCGTACAAAGCGTTGCAACGCTGGTTGGAAGAATTCCTGCAATCGCCACTGTTTATCGGCGTGATGGCGAAGGCCTAGCCTTCGATCAGACTCAACAACCGCTCGCGAGCGATCTCCGGTTCGCCATCCGTCAACTGCACGGATGACAGGATCGGGGTGGAATAAAGGGCGAGGATAAGTGCGGCGAGTCGAAGTGCCATGCTGTCGATTCCATGAAAGAGCGCGTCAATATTTAAGCGTCAATTTAAACACATGGCAATGCGCCATTACCTCATTTTTTTCTTCAACAGCCGCACAAACGCCAAACCACTCGAACGCGCGTTTACGTTCCAGTGGTTTGGCGTCTGCTTGTGTGCAGGGTCAATCAGCGCTCATTGCTGGGTCTTGTGATCCAGGGCGGCGTAGAAGTTGGCGCTTTGTTGCAGGTATTTCTGGGTGTAGGCGCTGGTGCTGGATTTTTTGCCGCTGACTTCCACGCTGGCGGCGGCGGGCAGGGCCACGGTGGCGGAAACGGCGGAGGCGGCGATGACGGAGAAGAGATTCAAGTTCATGTCGGTAACCCTTGTGTTCGTTTGGTGGGGTGGCCGGGGAAGGCCTTGGGACCCAACTTACGCCCGAGGGTTGAACCTTAGAAATGCTTTGAAACAGTAGCCGCTATTAATACAATTAATACTAAGGCTCAGGCCCCGCATGGCGGGGCCTGTGGCTTATTGACGCACCAGGAACTTGAGGTCGCTGGGGGCATCGATCGGCAATTTCTGCACGGTTTTACCCAGCAGGCCGGTCTTGGGGTCACGTTCGACCACCACGATTTCGTTGCTCTTCTGGTTGGCGATCAGCAGGAACTTGCCGCTCGGATCGAGGCTGAACTCCCGCGGGTGGTCGCCTTCGACGCTGCGGCGCTGCAGCTCCTTGAGGTGGGCGCTGGCCGGGTCCACGCCAAATACGATGATCTGGTTGGCGGTGCCGCGATTGCTCACGTACAGGAACTTGCCATCGCTGGAGGCATGCAGTGCGGCGCCGGCCTTGTCGGATACCGGTTGGCCGGCGGCGAAGTCCACCAATTGCGTCTGGCTGAGCTTGCCATCGGCGTAATCGAACACCGCGACCTGGGCGCTCATCTCGGTGGTCAGCCAGGCATGCTTGCCATCGGCGCTGAACAACAGGTGACGCGGGCCGCTGCCCGGTGGCAGTGGCACAAAGGCCGGATCGGCGGGGGTCAGCGGCAGCTCGTGGTTGGCCTTGGGGTCGTAGCGATAGGCGAACAGCTTGTCCGCGCCCAGGTCCTGCACAAACACGTACTTGCCATCCGGCGACGACACCACCGAATGCACATGGTTGGAGGCCTGGCGCTCAGAGTTCACGCGACTGGCCGGGTGTGCGCTCAACTGCACCGGTGCTGACAGCTTGCCCTCGGCATCCACCGGCAGCACCGCCAGGCTGCCGCCCGGATCTTCCAGCACCGAATAGTTGGCGACAAACAGGTAGCGCCCATCCGCCGCGACGCTGGAATGGGTCGGCTCGTTGCCCAGGCTCTGCACCTGATTGACCAGGGTGAGCTGATGATTCTTCGGGTCGATGCGGTAGCTGCTGACGCGGCCGACCGGGTCTTGCTGGCCCGGGCCGTTTTCATTGACCACAAACAGGTGCTTCTGGTCTTTGGAGACTGTCAGCCACGAAGGGTTGGCGGACTTCGCCGCCAGTACCGGCTTGCCTTGGAACTGCCCGGTGCGGCTGTCGAATTGCAGGCGATAAATGCCTTCGCTGGAGCCGGCGGTGTAGCTGCCCACCAGCAACTCATAGGTGTCCGCCGGTGCAGCCTGCACCGACATCGCCCCCACACTGCCGGCCATCAGCAGCGGCCAGAATTTACGCATCATCATGCTCGTCTTCCTCGTCGTTATTGTTGCCGGTGAAGGCGGCCATGCACACCAGGCGGTGCTCGCCCGAATCACCGGTGAGGGTCCAGCTTTGCAAGGCGTCATCAAAGGTCGCGGCCTCTATTTGCGCCAGGCTGAACGTCCAGCGTTTCTCGGCCCGACCGTCCATGCTCTTGATCAGTAGCTGTTGATCGTCGAGCGTGAAATCAAAGGCATGCAGCCCATCGATTTCGAGCATGTCGCTGGTGTGGAGTTCAGTAAGCAGGGAGGCGGCAGTCATCAGGCTCATTCATCGCTGGAAAAAACGCTGATGATAGGCCAATCCGGCGATGCCGTCGTGCCGCGATAGCGGGCTACCGCACGGCAGCGGCCGGCGCTTGCCATTCTGGGGGCGAACTCCCCCACAGAATGGAATCTCCTATGCCAGACACTTCAAACGCCCCGCCGGCGGGGCCGCTGTACTTCGCACACCGCAGCAACACCCCGGCCCTGGCGGTCGCCCAGCAGTTCGCCACACGCCCGACGTTACGCCAGGTGGTCGAACGGCACCTGCACGAGCGCCTGCAGGAACAGTTCCCGGCGCTGCCCCTGGACCTGGCCACCCTCAAGCTGGCCACCCCCAACCAGCGGCGCGGCTGGGACCTCAGGCGCTTGATCGATGTGGTCCTCGAACACCTGGGCAATGGCACGGCCCTGAACCTGACCCAGGTGGTCGACCAACGCCGCTGCTTCCTGTCCCAGCGCCCGCCCTCACGCTTGACCTATGAGGCCAATGGCCCCCGCGAGCCGGACATGGCGGTGATCGAACGACTGATCCTGGACCTGGCCTTCACCCTGCCCATCGCTTTTCAACAAGCCCTGGCCACCTATTGGAACGGCGCTGCCGACACCGGCACCAGCCGCTGGCAATGGCTTGGCGATCTACTCGCGGACACCCTCAAAAGCAGCGCCAGCCTGCTGCCCGCCGGCACGCCTCGGAACATGCTGGACAGCGTGACCCGCCAGCCTGACCGGCGTGAACGCCAGACCGGGGCCAATGGTTTTGTGCATGCTTACTGCCTGGAAGCCTGTGTGATCCGGCAGGGTCATGAAGCCCGCCTGCTGAGCAGCGACCTGCTGTTGGTACAAGGCCACCAGGCCTTGCTGTGCCAGGCGTCGGGCAGCGTCGAGCCATTCGCCTCACTGGAAGTCTTCACCCAGGCCTGGGGCCAGCGCCTGAGCCAGCGGTTGCAGGTCGACAAGGTGGTGGTCAGGCGCTACGAGCCCGATGGCAATCTCTTCGATACCCAGGCCGCCCTGTTGCTCAACCAGCAACTGGATGACCTCGAAGCCATCGCCCTGCCCGCCTCCGACGGCGTGCGCAGCCTGGAGCAGCGTTTTGCCTTGGCGACAGACCCCAGCGCCGTCTTTGTCGCTGCGCCGGCGCCCGACCCGACACATCAGGACGCCATCCAGACGGCGTTGCCCGCCTGGCTGCAGAGCGCCAATGCCCAGCAGCGTTTCGCCTACCGCCAAGGGCTGTTGGAACAGGCCCGCCTGCAACACCAGCAGGCCGGGGCGTCGTTCCTGGACGGGGTCGAGAGCCTGCCGGCCTTTGCCTCCCGCACCCTGCGCGAGCAGATGCGCCGCGACCAGCCCGACTCCACCGTGGAGCCGGACAACCTGCGGCTGACCTTCCACGTCCCGGTGGGTGACTTGCACAGCGGTTACCTGGCACCGGTGACCCTGGGCCTGACCGAGCTGGCCATCAAGAACCTCGCCGCCGCGCCGCACGGCCGCATGACCTTGCAGGACACGTCCGGGGCAGCCCTCCCGGCCTGGCTGACCGAGGACTATATCCTCGGGAAAAAAGGCCTGTTCCACAGCACGCCCGGTCTGATCCGCCAAGTGGATATCGGCCGGTGCTACCCGCAACACCTGCGCGACCTGCTGCTGGGCGACACCCCGCAGGTACGCCGGCGTGAGACGCTGTTCGGCCAGGCGCTGACCGTGCAACTGCCGCGCCAGGCCCTGGAACTGGCGATTCACGGGCAACAGGGCTTCAGCTTCCTGGGGTATCGCTACGTCAAGGCCGTGCTGCACCCCAGCGCGGCCGGGCGCGTGGTCGACACCCTCGACATCGTGATGCGCCCGCTGGCCTTCGCCCGCAAGCCCGGGGCCGTGCCGGATATCGTCGGCAACATGTTTATCATCGAACCCCGTGACATCGACGCCGGGCCGTCGATTCTCTATCGCCCGCTGTACTCTGACGCGTTACAGCAATTCGCCAGCCGTGCGGCCCTGTTCGACGCCATCGCCCAGCCCGGTGCACTGCAAGACAGCGTGCTGGCCTGGATGAGCGACAAGGCCCGGCCGATCTACAGCCACGGCGGCTTCCGCAGCCCGCATATCCTGCGCTTCGGCCAGGGCGACGACACGGTGCAGTGGCCGGCACCGCCGCCCGCGCAGTTGGCACAGGACGTCAATGGCGGCGAAGTCGAGGGTTCCCTGGCCCAATGCCTGGCCACCGGCAACCTGACCCAGTACCTCTACGGCAGCAACGCCCGGGCGCTGGTGGACCTGGCGGACCGCGACTCGGTGTCCAATGCCGAAAGCCGTTGGGCGGTGTTGCTCGAAGGTGGCTGGTTGTTGTTCAACGCCCTGCTCTTGCCGCTGCTGCGCGGGCCGGCGATGGTCGCCGGCTGGATGGTGCAACTGGCGGTCAGCCTCCAGCACGATATGGCCGCCCTGCAAGGCGACGATGCCGCCGCCCGCGAGCTGGCCTGGGTCGACGTGCTGCTCAATATAGGCCTGATTCTCCTGCACATGGGCACCCGGCAACACCCGACCATCGAGTTACCCTCGGAGCCCGCCTTGCCGGCCACCCTCGCGGCCCTGCAGCGCCCGACAGGCCTTGCGCCACACCCGACCACACCGGTGGAACTGGGACCGGTGGGCCTGCCCGCAGAGCCGCCGGCCGGCGACCGGACCCTGGTCGACTTCGTGCATTCCAACGCCCGCGACGCCAGCCGTCGACGCCTGCTCGATGCCCTGCGGGAGCTGCAGGTGCCATGGCCGGTGCCAGCGCCTGAGCCGCTGGACGCCGGCATGTTCAAAGGGCTGTACCGCATCGACCAGCAATGGCATGCCTCGGTGGCCGGCTTGCTGTTTCGGGTCGCCATCGTGCCGGAGTTCGGCGAAGTGGCGCTTATCCACCCGCAAAAACCGCAACATCCGGGGTTTGCACTGGCACGCAATGCCCATGGCCAATGGGGCCTGGACCTGGGCCTGAAACTGCGCGGCGGCGGGCCGAAAAACCGCCTCAAGGCCAAGCTGGCGCACATCGACCAGCAACGCACCCAAGCGTCGGAGGAGATCAATCGCATCAGTGATGAGGTCAGCGGCCTGATCAAACGCCTGCAGCCTATCGACCAGGTACTGGATGCCGCCCGCCTGAAGTTCGAGCAGGCCCACAATGCCTTGGGCCTGGCCCGCAACCGCTTGCGCGGCGCACCTGACGACCCGGCACGGGTGGCCGAGCACCTGGCCAGCGTCGCTCAGCGCTCCCGGGCCAGGGCCGGGTTCCAGGTATTTCAGGAGCGCTTCGACCTGGCCGCCGCCGAGTTGCTGCAACAGCGGCGCGCCTTGATCGAGGCCTACGCGCGGATGAAAGCCGTGGACAGTCGCTTCGACTATGAAGGGCAATGCGTGGAGCAATACCAGTCGATCCTGGCCACCGATGAGATTCGTGTCAGCCAGTTGTCGTCCCTGTACCTGGCGACGTTCGTCTCCGAACAGGGTGAATCGCTGATCGATCTGCAAGGCTCCGCCCAGGATGCAGGGGCGATCCGCTATGTCAAAGACCTGCTGGAAACCAACTTCGCGGTGTCCGAACGCCATGCCCAGGCAATGATCGCCATCGAGGGCACCCTGGAGGAAATGGCCGCACGCTTGAAAACCGGCGCGGCCCAACGCCTGAACTACCTCAATGGGCATCCCAAGCGCCGGTTCTACAACCGCCTCAATGCCACCCTCGAATCCCTGGATGTCCTCACCGAGTTGAGCATCGACCAGACAGTCCCGGCCACCACCCCCCCGGAGCAGTATTTCCTCGCGCGCCATGAGCACCTGCAATCTTCCCTGTCTCCCCTGGAAGACTCACACCTGGACCTGCTGACCACCGAGGGTTTCACCACGGCCGAGCGCAAGGAAGTACTGACCAACCTGGTCAGGCATTACAACCGGCGCCTGCAGATCTACCAGAGCCTGCGGGAACTCGACTCACCCCTGGCGCACCCACGATATATGCCGCTGCTGATCGAACGCTTGAACACTGTGCGCGACAGCGCCGAGGCCGACCTGGCCGCGCTGCTGCGCGAAGATGAATTCCTGCCGCCGCAACCGGGCGCCTTCAAACCGGTGCGGACCCCATCAAGAACCAAACGGGTGTTCAAGTCGCGGGACAAAGGCGCCTTGGTCGGCGACCTGGAGCCGGCACAGAGTGACCAGCCCTTCCCCACCATCGTGACCCGCAACCCCATTACCCAGCAGGTCAGCGGGCGTTTCATGGAGCACCCCAACGAGGGTTGGGTGGAGATTGTCGAGGCCAGGCCCAGCCGCCCTGCCGAGCCACCCCAGGCTCCGGCGCTCTCTACACTGCGCGCCCAGGCGCAACGGTTGCTGGAAGAGGTGCCGGCCATCGAACGCTCCATCGAGTTCCAGAAAAGGAAACTCGGCGATCCCACCCGTCGCGACGACCTCAATCCGCGTGACTGGCACGACATGCTCGTGCACCAGGCCGAGCGCCTCGACAGCGTCGCCGCCGAGTTGTCCAGCCACGCGGCCGACAAGCCGGACGTACTCCAGACCGTCGAGCGCCTGCGCCTGCGCGCCGACGAGTTGCGCACCCAAGGCCGCCAGCATTGCATCGAGGGCTACAAGGCCCAACGCCCGCGCCAGGAAAACATCGAATTCCTGCGCGCCCACGCCGCCGTCGACATCGGCCTGGTCCACGGCCCGCAACGCACCGCCGCCAAGGACTATGTGTCGGAGTTCGCCGTGCGCGAGAAAAACCGCCTCACGGTGCTGTGGTATGCGCACTTTCACTACAGCCAGGCCGACAGCCCACCGGGCGCTTATACGGCGGCGCATCTCAAGCGCCCCGAACAGCGTTTTGTCACCCTCAAGGACCTGATCGCCCAGGCCGGGGCAGACAACCGAAGCATCGTGCGCGACCTGTATAACCCGATCACCGCACCGTTGGATCAGCGCCTGTTCCTCAGTCTGCTGCCCGCCTGAAATCTCGCCATGAATGGCATCGCATTGCCAAAAGGATGTTTATGCAAATTCCTCATTCTATTGCCCACGCCGTCAGCGCTCGCTTCGCTGATCGACCGACACTGGACAGCGTGATTCGTCAGCAACTCGCCACGGCCATCGGTGCCAGATACCCCAGCCTTAGCCTGGACCTGAGCCGCACACGCCTGGCCAGGCCACAACGCCGAGGCTGGCTGCTGCAGCCCTTTATGCCGGTGGTCCACGACGCCCTGGCCAGTGGTGTGGCGTTGAACTTCAGCGACGTGAACGGCTCGCCCTGGTACCTCTCGGACGAGCCACCCAAGCGCCTGAAGTTGCCCGGTGTGACCGGGGAAAAACTCGATATGCAGGTCATCGCGACGCTGGTCGACGAACTGCCACGCATCCTGCCCATCGCCCTGCAAAATGCGCTGACCGAATACTGGGATAGCGGCCCCTGGCGCTGGCTGGCAGGCGTATTGAGAGACACCCTGCGCATCAGTGCCCTGAGCCAGGCCAGTCTGGACCCAGCGGCCAGGGCGACCCTCGAGCAGTTGCTCGAGAGGCCTGACCGCGAGGCGCGCATCGCACGTCATGGTGCGAATGCCGTGATTGCGTACAGCCTGGAAGCCACCCTCACAACCGCCGAACGCAGCGTGACCCTGATCGGGCCGCAGTTGGCTCTGGTCCGTGCCTTCAACGGCAAGGTTTCGGTGCTGCTGTGCAGCCCGGAACACACCGTCGAGACGTTCGAGAACATGGACGCACTGATCCAGGCCTACGGCCAACAATTGAGCCGCCGGTACCAGGTCGATGACATCTTGATTCAACGCTACGAGCCCGACGGCGATCCCTTCGAGCACCAGGCGTCGATGATCCTCAATCGCCAAGTCGAAGACCTGGGCAACCTGCGCCTGCCCACCGGCCAACCCTTCAGCACCTGGCAGACGCTGTACGCCGACATCACCGACCCGGGGCGTTTTTTGCGCGACACCCCGGCCCCAGCCCTGGACACCTTGCGCCAGCACCTGCCGGCCTGGCTGCGCGACGCCGCTGCCGACGACCAGGCCACGTACAGGCGCTATACCCTGGCCCTCGCCGGGGCCAAACGGCGCGCGGCGGGGCGTACTGCCTTCAGCGACATCGACGACCTGCACACCTACACCGTCAATGCACTGTTGCAAGCCTTGCAGCAGGATGCGGTGACCCTGGGCAAGTCGGCGCTCCCTCCCCCCTCCGTTGCCGCCCTGCATCCCGATGACCTGCAACTGACCTTCGCCATCGCCGCCGGCTATCCAGGCACCACCGGGATCATCCGGCATGAACGCATGAGCCTGACCGACCTGGCCATCGACAACTTGTCCAGCCGCCCCAGCGGCAGCGTGACCCTCACCCACCGGCTTGGTCTGCCATTACCGGCCTGGCTGACCACCGACTACCTGATGAGTGCCGACGGCCCGGTGGCACGCGTGGACATCGGCCAGCACTACCCGCGCCTGCTGGAAACCCATTTACTGGGTGAAAGCGCCGAGGCACGCCAGCGTGAAACCCTGTTCGCCGAACAACAGGCCGTGCAGTTGCCCTTGCTGGCCCTGGAATTGAACCTCAAGCAGCAGGCGGGCCTGAGTGCCACGGGCGCGCGCCTGGTAGCGGCATTGATGGAGCCTGGCGCTGCCAACCACAGGGTCGACCAACGGCCCGTGGTGATCCGCCACCTGGCGCTGCTGCCGACGCCCGGCGCCCAACCGGACACGGTCACCGCGATGTACTTGATCGAGGCCGAGGACATCCGCGTCGGCCCCCATGTGTTGTACCGCCCGTTGTATGCCGAGGCGCTCCAGGAATTTGCCAGCCGCGAAGCGCTGTTCGAGGCCATCGCACAGCCCGGGGCCCTGCAGGACAGCGTATTGACCTGGCTGAGTGACACAGCCCGGCCCATCTACGCCAATGGCGGGTTCCACGAGCCCCATTCGCTGCGCTTTGGCCAGGGCGATGAATTTGCCCCCTTGAGTAAACCGGCGCCGGCCACGCTGTCCGCCGATGGCATCAATGACGAGCTGCAACAATGCCGGGTGACCGGGCGCCTGATGAGCTACTTGTACAGCGACCATGCGCGAGCCTTGGTGGAACAGGCCAATCGCGAATCGGTGTCCAACAGCGAAAGCCGCTGGCAGGTGCTGCGCGAAGGCAGCAGCTTGTTGTTCGGTAACCTGTTGCTTCCACTGCTGCGTGGGCCGGCCATGCTGACCGGCTGGCTGTTGGGCCTGATGACCAGCCTGGGCCAGGATATCCCGGCGCTGGCATCTCAAGACCCGCAAACCCGAGAACTGGCAACCGTCGACCTGCTGCTCAACCTGGGGTTGCTGTTGTTCGAGGCCGTTCCCGCGGTGATCGCCGCACCCCCTGCACTGGCGCTGGGGCTCAAGGACAAAGCGTTGCCCGAGCCCCTGGCCCCGTGGATCGCCGAGCAGTGGCCGCTGCCGCCACCGCCCAGGATCCGTGAAGGCGCGGTCATCCTGCCCGGCGCGCCAGCGCAGATGGGCAAAACCCTACTGGACTTGAGTTTTACCCAGGCACGCCAGCGTCTGACCACGATCCAGCGCAGCCGCCTGGCCAGCTTCCGCGCGCCTCGCCCGACGCCCCTGCCCCAGCCGGTATTGAACGGGCCACGTCGCGGGCTCTACCTGGTGGAGAACACCTGGTATGCCCTGGTGGAGGACGAGTGGCTGCAGGTGGCCCTGGAGCCGGAGGGCGATATCCGCGTGGTGATGCCTGGCGACGCGACGCTGCACGGCCCCTGCTTGCGCAGCGACAGCAACGGGACGTGGTCGGTCGACACGCGGCTGCGCCTGCGTGGCGGTATGCCGCCCAAACGGATTGCCGCCGAACGCCAGCGCCAGGCGCAGCGCATCAGCGAACTCAAGCTCAGTTTCCAACAGTTCATCCAGGGCCAGGCGGCCCAGCAGAGTCGGATCGACATTATCCTGGGGGTGATGACCAGAACCGCCGAGGACCCACGTTTCAGCGAAGCGCAACGGGCCGACAGTCGCCAACGCTTCGATACGGCGCTGCTGGAACAGACACAGGCTTACCAGCAACAACTGGACAGCCTGCAAGAGCGCAGCGCGCTGGGGATTGCCTTGCCGCCTCAGTCGGTGGCGAGCTTATTGGAAAATATCGTCAACAACGCGCGCAAACATGTGGTGGTGGCCGAAAAAGACCGCACAGCGCTTTACCGCAACAACAGTCGCTTCACCGTCAAGGGAGCACGCCTGGCCGAAGCGATGCTGACCGACTTCGCGGCTTACCGCGAGTTCATCCGCGCAATGATTGCCATCAATGAACGCTCGGTTCACTGGCTCGAACGGCGTGACCGCTATCTCGACCAGTTGTTCAGCCTCGGCGACGCCGGGGTTGAATACTACAAGCGCCTGACCTGGGAACGCCCGCAGGAAATCAGTGCCTTGGCCGTCAAGGACCTGCTGATGCGCAACTATGAACTGATGACCCATAAACACCCTGATCACCCCTTGGTGGGCGTGTTGATCGATATCCTCGAACCGCTTCAGGAGCACTTGCGTACCCACAGTGACCTGAACGACCTGGAACTGTCGGCAGAGGAACGCATCAGCGTGCTGGAAAGCCTGGTGGAGCATTATGGTCGGAGCCTGGACTCATTGCAGGGGGTTGGCATCGTCAACGCCGATGAGCTCGACGGCGATTATTTCCCCAAGCTGGTCACGCTGGTGAGGGAGCTGTACCAGGAGGCAGCCAGGCAACTGGCCAGCGAAATCAAGCCGATTGCCCAGCCCGCCCGGCGCCCGAGCCGGCGCAGCCCGACGGCCGTGGGTCGACCGCAGAAAAAAGTCATACGCACGCCCAAAAAAGGCACCTTTATCGGCGAAGTCAAACCCCTGGGCACCCTGGAAACCGTCGAGGTCCGCTCGGAAGTCACGGGCGAGGTGCTGGGGACCTATGCGCAACGGGGCGAACAATGGATCCAGTTCAAGGAGTCGGCACCGCCACCCGCCGCGCCGGCTCCCCGCAGCCTGAGCCTAATCAAGGGAGAAGCCCGCAAGCTGCTGGCCATGCTGGAAGAACACCTCAAGCGCGGCGATCAATACAAGAAAATCTCCAGGCATCCGGAAGAGGTCCAGGAGGTGCTGCAACATGAGTCGGTACGCTACGACAAATTGGCCAACGAACTGTACCGGGCCATCCAGGCCCAACCAGCCGAGGCCCGTACACCCGCAGACCAGACGCTGGAGCGCGACATGCGCCAGGCCGCGGTGCGCTTGAATGAGCGTGGCCTGGCGCTGCGCATTCAGCTGTGCCTGGAATTACCGCCCACCCACGGCAACCTGGAATTCCTGATCGAACAAAAGCGCGCGAACATGGCGCTGCTGGGCGAGCGTATCCAGCTCAGCGGCGACCGGCGTGACTTTGTCCAGGAATACGCGGTCAACGACCAGGGTGGCTACCCCTTGTGGTACGCCCATTTCCATTACCCGGCGGCTGACACGCCCAAGCAGAACTACACCGCCGCACACCTGAAAATCCGCGAGCAACGCCGGGTGAGCTACTACTCGCAGCTGGCCAGGGCGCAAAGTCCCCAGGCGGTTGTGGATGTGCATCGCGGGTTGATCGGCAAGGCGCTGGCGGAGCGCTGGTTCCTGCCGCTGGCCTCCTGAAAAACTGTGGCGAGCCCGCTTGCAGTGCCGAGCGGGCTTTCTGTGGCGAGCCCGCTCACCGTAACGGGCATGGAGATTGTTTTTTACCCAGGCTTTAGTGGGCAAACAACGAGTTGCCCTTCTGCCCCGCCAGCTTCTCGGGCTTGATCAGGAAACGCGCGAGTGCCGGCAGCAGCCACAGTGCACCGAACATGTTCCACAGCAGCATGAAGGTCAGCATCAGGCCCATGTCGGCCTGGAACTTGATGGCTGAGAAGATCCAGGTGCACACGCCGATCGCCAGGCACAAACCGGTGAACAGCACGGCTTTACCGGTGGACTTGAGCGTCTGGTAATAGGCTTCCTGCAACGGCAGGCCCGCGCGCAGGAAGCTTTCCAGGCGGCTGTAGATGTAGATGCCGTAGTCCACGCCGATCCCCACGCCCAGGGCCACCACCGGCAAGGTCGCGACCTTGACGCCGATACCCATGAACGCCATCAGCGCGTTGCCCAGCACCGAGGTCAGCACCAGCGGCAGCACGATGCACAGGGTTGCCGCCCAGGAGCGGAAGGTGATCATGCACATGGTCGCCACGCACAGGTACACCAGAATCAGGATGGTCAGTTCCGACTCCTTGATCACCTCGTTGGTGGCCGCTTCGATCCCGGCGTTACCGGCGGCGAGGATGAATTCCAGGCCGTCCTTGTTGTTCTCCCTGGCGAAGTCCTGCACCGCATGCACCGCACGGTCGAGGGTTTCGGCCTTGTGGTCGTTGAGGAACACCAGCACCGGCGCCAGCGAGCAATTGTTGTTGTACAGGCCGTCGGCGCGGGCGATGGAGTTGTTCAGCACATCGGGGTTACGCGAGAGCGTTTCCCATTTCAGGTTGCCCTCGTTCATACCCTTGATCATCTGCTTGGACACGGTCACCAGCGAGATCGCCGACTGCACCCCCTCGGTGTTCTGCATCTTCCACATCAACTGGTCGATGGGCGCCATGGCTTCATAGCGCGAGCAGCCTTCGGCCTTGGTCTTGACCATCACCACCAGCACGTCGGAGCTGGTGGAATAGTTGCTGATGATGAAGTTGTTGTCCTTGTTGTAGCGCGAATCCGGGCGCAATTCCGGCGCGCCCTGGTCGAGGTCGCCAATCTTCAGGTTCTGGCTGTACCAGAGGCCGCCACCAAAGGCGACCAGCGCGAGCAGGACTGAGACCGGCGCGACTTTGGGGCTGGCAAATTTCGACAGCAGGCGCCAGAACGGATGTTCGCGGTGCGCGTCCTTCTTGCTCCGGGCGATGGCACGCTTGCTGATACCCGCATAGGAAATCGCCACCGGCAGCAGGATCAGGTTGGTGAACACGATCACCGCCACGCCGATGGACGCGCCGATGGCCAGTTCGCGGATCACGCCGATATCGATGATCAGCAGCGTGATAAAGCCCACGGCGTCCGCGAGGATCGCGATCATCCCCGGCAGGAACAGTTGCCGGAAGGTACGCCGCGCGGCGGTCAGCGCGTTGTCCGCCTCGCTGGATTGCAGGGCGATACCGTTGATCTTCTGCACGCCGTGGGAAATCCCGATGGCGAAAATCAGGAACGGCACCAGCATCGAATACGGGTCCAGCCCGAAGCCGAAGAAGTGCATCAGGCCGAGTTGCCAGACCACCGCCACCAGCGTGGTGCTCAACACCGCAATGGTGCTGCGCAGGCAGTTGGTGAACCACAGCAATAGAACCAGGGTGATGATGAACGCAACACCGAAGAACAGCACCACCATCACCAGACCGTCGATCAGGTCGCCGACCTTCTTGGCGAAGCCGACGATGTGGATCTTGACGTTGGGGTTCTGGGCTTCGAACTTGTCGCGGATCTTGTCTTCGAGCTCATGGGAAAACTTGCGGTAATCCAGGGCCAGCAACTTGCCCTGGTCCTGCGGGTCCGGGTAGGACTCCAGCAGCGGGATGTCGACGATACTCGACTTGAAATCGTTGGCCACCAGCCGTCCGACCTGGCCGGACTTAAGCACGTTGTTGCGCAGTTGATCGAGGCTTTGCGTCGAGCCGTTGTAGCTCTGCGGGATCACTTCACCGCCGGCGAAGCCTTCTTCGGTGACTTCGGTCCAGCGTACGCTGGGGCTCCACAGCGACTTGAGGCCCGAGCGGTCGACGCCGGAAATGTAGAACACCTCGTCGTTGATCTGCCTTAGGGTCTCCATGTATGACTGAGTGAAGATGTCACCGTCCTTGGCCTCCACCGAGATACGCACCGTGTTGCCCAGGTTGGCCAGGTCGTTGCGGTGTTCCATCATCTTTTCGATGAAGGGGTGCTTGAGGGGGATCATCTTTTCAAAGCTGGTGGACGGGCGAATCAACGTCGCCTGCCAGAACAGGAAAATGCTCACCAGCAGGCAGATCACGATGACTGCCGGGCGGTTATTGAAGATCAGGCGCTCAAGAAAGGTCGCTTTATCGTTGTGATGACTGCTCATGCGTTCCCCGCCTTCTTATTGTTTTGTCGGTTCGGCGCCAGTGGGTGTGGCGACGCGAACACCACCCTGCCCGACCAGAATCAAGTTGCCATTGCCTGCCGCCGTGACGGCCGACAATGAAATACGGTCGGGGCGATTGAACACGCTGAAGGTCTGGCCGTCGTCATGGCTGACCACCACGCTGCCGCCGTTGCCGACCACCACCAGCGAACCGTCTTCGAGCAAGGTGGCCCCCGACAGGCCGAACTCCAGGGCGCCGCGTGCGGCATTGAGTTCGACCTGTTCCCAGGTGCTGCCGAAATCCGTGGAGCGGTAAAGATTACCGCGCAAGCCGTAGGCCAGCAGGGTTTGGGGTTGTGCGGTGCTGATCACGCCAAACAGCGAACCCTCGTAGGGGCCTTCGAGTTTTTCCCAGGTCTGGCCGTCGTCGCTGGAGCGGAACATGCTGCCCTGCTCGCCGACGATAAACAGGCCGGCGTCCTTGATCCGGGCGATGGCGTTGAGGTGAAACTGGTCTTCATTGTCGAGGCGGTCGCTGACGTCTTCCCAGGTCTTGCCGCCGTCGGTGGTTTCGATCAGCGCCCCGTAGGCGCCCACGGCCAGGCCGTGGTGGGCATCGTTGAACCACACATCGAGCAACGGCGCTTCACGCTTGAGGTCTTGATACTGCTGGGTCCAGGTGGCACCGCCGTCGGTGCTGGCGAGGATTTGCGCATCATGGCCGACCGCCCAGCCCTGCTTGTCATCGACGAAATACACCGCCGTAAGCAGTTGCCGGGTGGGGACCTTGGCTTGGGTCCAGGTGCTGCCCTGGTCATCGGAATAGAGGATGTGCCCGCGATCACCGACCGCCACCAGGCGCTTGCCGGCATGGACGACATCGATCATCAGGCCCTTGGCGGCCTTGGGGGATTCAATCGCAAAAGAGGTATCGCTGGCGGCCTGGACGACGGTCGGCAACGCGACAGTCCCAAACAGCGAGAGCGCTGCGGCCAGCAACGCAACCTTGCGTGCGGCGCGTGGGCGGCAAACAACCCAACCCATGACAGGCTCACTCATAGACCTTTCTCCCATTTATTATTGTTAGGTCGTCTCGCCTTCCCGGGCCCTGAAACCTGCAATCTAGAGCGCCTGGAGGAAGCAGGGGCCATCCTATCGGGCTTTCGAATCGTCTGACAATCGGTGCTACGTTATCTTTTGTTAACTGGCGGCGTTTAGCCATGCCTGAATAGGCGGGTATCAGCCAGGCTGATTAATGAATTTTTATTCCATCTATTGAAATATGGGAATTTTTATTCCATTAATAGCCTTCCTGAAAACAATAATCCAAAGGACCACGGCTATGCGTGAACTCGGAATCGGCTTGATCGGCACAGGCTTCATGGGCCGCGCCCATGCACTGGCCTTCAACAATGCCCGGGCGGTATTTGAACTGCCGGTACACCTCAAGCTGGCCGCCCTGGCCGATGCCGACACCGAACGCGCCCAGCGCTGTGCCACGGCCTGGGGGTTTGCCCAGGCCCACGGCGACTGGCAGGCGCTGATCGACGACCCCGCCGTGGATGTGGTGGCCATCACCACGCCGAACCACCTGCACTTTCCCATGGCGATGGCGGCCATTGCAGCGGGCAAGGCGGTGTACTGCGAAAAACCCCTGGCGGTCAGCCTGGAGCAAGCCGATGCCATGCGCCAGGCCGCCCGCGAAGCCGGGGTGGTGACGCGGGTCGGCTACAACTACCAGCACAACCCGATGATCGGCCTGGCGCGGCAACTGATTGCCGAGGGTGACCTCGGCGACATCATCAGCTTCCAGGGCGAGTTCAGCGAAGACTTCATGGCCGACCCGGCGTCACCGTGGTCGTGGCGCTGTGAAGTGGAGCATGCCGGTGGCGCCCTGGCGGACCTGGGCAGCCACTTGTTGTCGATGGCGCGCTACCTGGTGGGCGATGTGACCGGCGTGTGTGCCGACACCCAGACCGTCCACGCCCAACGCCCAGCCGTCAAAGGCAGCGCCGAGCAGAAAGCCATCGCCGTGGATGACCAGGTGCACGCCCTGCTGCGCTTCGCCAACGGCGCGCGCGGCACGGTGAGCAGCAGTTGGCTCAAGCACGGTTACAAGAACCACCTGAGTTTCGAGATCAGCGGCACCAAGGGCACCTTGGCGTTCGATCAGGAGCGCTTGAATGAACTGCGCCTGTGCCGTGTCGGCCAGGACGGTTTCCAGCGTTTGCTGGCGGGTCCTGCCCTGCCCGGCTACGCGGCGTTCAGCCCGGCGGCGGGGCATCAGTTGGGCTACAACGAGCTGAAGACCCTGGAGGTGCAGGAGTTGATCATGGCGCTGGCCGGCCAGGGCGCGGATGGCACCGACTTTGACGCAGCGTGGGAGGTGGAACGGCTGGCGACGGCGATTCGTGTGGCTGCCCGTGAAGAGCGCTGGGTCAACCTAAACTCGCTCTGAAGCGCAATGCAAAACCCTTGTGGGAGGGGCAAGCCCCTTCCACCTTCAGGTCACCTGCACACATCTCGATCAGCGGAAGTTCAGCCTGTCGAGCATGTCGGGACGCCTGAGGAGTTCCTTCGCCAGCCAGGCCTGGCGACCGAAGTAGGGATGCCTGGTAACGGTCCAGTTGGCAACTTCATGCAGTTTTTCGAGGCTGAAGTGGATGGGCCACTGCGGGTCCTTGAACAGATCGAAATCACGCATCAGCTCTCGGGCCAACTCTTTGTCATTCTGGTTTTTAAACATCGTGATGTTGAGGTTGTTTCGATCGATCAGGCTATCCAGCCCGCCGGTGATATGGTGACGGTCCATATCATCGACCAGGTCTCCACGCCTCATCAGTTCCCGTGCCAGGCGGATATTCTGGTCTTTGTCATAATCGCCGGTCAGCGGTTTGCCGGCCATATCCTTCAGGCCGTCCTTGGTGATGATCCCATGGGGTGCCTTGAAGTCATCGAACCTGTCGAGCAGCATGCGTGATAGGTCCGCATTGCTCTTGCTACCAAAACCGTAGCAGGGCTTGCAGGGGAACGGGTCGGGCCTTGGAGGGCGATGGGCGCCAAAGCAGTGGCGGACGAACTGCTTGAAATTGCTCATAACTCCCAGGGGCCAATAACCTGCTTTGATCTGCTGTGCACGGTCACGCGCCTCGAAGCCGGCGCTATCCGCGTTCGCGTAAAACGCCGCCGACCGCGGGGTGTCACCCGACTGAAAGCTGATTGAGGCGCTCTTTTGCGGAGTGGCGGACGAATTCGCCGTTGGTTTTGGGGAAGAGCTATTACCCTGATCCACCTCCGAGTCCAGGCGTGAGGAAGTAACAGGTTTATCAAGAGCAGGCGCCAACATCGTTTGATGTCTCCAGTCCGGTTTGGCCAAAAAGTGTCCACCTGCCTGTCCAGCGTCGCACCAGGACGCAGATACACAGCGACAACGCTGGGTTGCAAGTAGTCCTTATGTGGCAAGCCTGTCCGAATCAGTTCCTGCTTTTCTAGCGCAAGGCTCGACGCAGCACTTTGCCCACCGTCGTTTTAGGCAACTCGGTACTGCGAAACTCCACATACCTGGGCACCTTGTAGCCCGTCAGGTATTCCCGGCAATGGGCGAGGAGCTGTTCCTGGGTCAGGTTCGGGTCCTTGCGCACCACGATGATCTTGACCTTTTCCCCCGTCACGCCGTCTTCCACACCGATGGCCGCCACTTCGCCGACGCCCGGGTGCAGCGCCACCACGTCTTCGATTTCATTGGGGTACACGTTGAAGCCCGAGACCAGGATCATGTCTTTCTTGCGGTCCACCAGGCGGATATAGCCGCGTTCGTCCATCACGCCGATATCACCGGTCGACAACCAGCCCTCGGCGTCCAGCACCTCGGCGGTTTCCTTCGGCCGTTGCCAGTACCCCTGCATCACCTGCGGGCCGCGCACTTGCAGTTCGCCCTGCTCGCCGATATCGGCCAGTTCGCCGTCTTCACGCATAAACCGTACCCAGGTCGACGGTAAAGGAACACCTATGCTGCCGGTGAATTCCATTTCGCGCATGCGCGCAATGTCGATCGGGCTGATGCTCACCACCGGCGAGCATTCGGTAAGGCCGTAGCCTTCGATGATCGGCAGCCCGGTGACGTCCTTCCAGCGCTTGGCCACCGCCGTGTGCGTGGCCATGCCGCCGGCGATCACCATGCGCAGGTCGGAGAAGTCCCGGGCGCAGAACTCCTTATTCTCCAGCAAGCCGTTGAACAGCGTATTGACCCCGGCAATGCCATTGAAGCGCTCCTTGCGCAGGATCATCTGCACCCGTTTCACATCCCGCGGGTTGGCGATAAGGATGTTGCGCCCGCCCAGGCACATGAACATCAGGCAGTTCACCGTCAGGGAAAAGATGTGGTACAGCGGCAGCAGGGTGACGTTGGTTTCCTGCTTGTCCTGGTCCAGTTGGTCGCCGACCCAGGCCTTGGCCTGCAGCAAGTTGGCAATGATATTGCGATGGCTGAGCATCACGCCCTTGGCATCCCCGGTGGTGCCGCCGGTGTATTGCAGGAAGGCCAGGTCGTCGAGATGCATGTCCACCGGGAAGTGGTTGAGCGCGCGACCCTGTTTCAACACCTGGTTGAAACGCACCGAGCCCCTCAGGTTGAACGCCGGCACCTGCTTTTGCACGCGACGCAGGATGAAGTTCATCGCCGCGCCCTTGAAGCTGCCGAGCAGGTCGCCTATGGCGGCCACCACCACGCGCTTGACGCTGCTGCCGGCGATGACTTTTTCCAGGGTGTGGGCGAAGTTTTCGAAGATCACCACGGTTTCGGCGCCGCTGTCCTTGAGCAAGTGCTTGAGCTCATGGGCGGTGTACAACGGGTTGACGTTGACCACCACCGCGCCGGCCAGGATCGTGCCCAGCAGGCAGATCGGGTACTGCAGACAGTTGGGCATCATCAGCGCCACACGGTCGCCCTTCTGTACGCCCTGGCCCTGTAGCCAGGCGGCGAACGCAATGCCTTGCACCTGCCAGTCGGCGTAGGTCATTTCGGTGCCGATGCTGACGTAGGCGACCCGCTCGCGAAATTTCTCCAGGTGCTCCAGGAACACCTCGCGCAACGACGGGTAGTCCTCGATACCGGCATCGATGTCCGCCGGGACGCCGGGCAGGTAAGCGTTCAACCAGACCCGTTCGGTGTGTTCCAGGCTGATAGCGTTCATGGCAGTCTCCTTATTGTTGTTTTTGATGGGGCTACTTTTCGACGATAGCGGTAATGCCCAGCCCGCCCGCCGCGCAGATGGAAATCAGGCCGCGACCGCCGCCCCGCTCGTGAATGGCCTTGGCCAGCGCCGCCAATTGCCGGCCACCGGTGGCGGCAAACGGGTGGCCGCAGCCGAGAGAACCGCCGTTGACGTTCATTTTGGCGCGGTCGATGGCCCCCAGCGGCGCCTCCAGGCCGAGCCGTTCGCGGCAGTAGTCGGCGTCTTCCCAGGCCTTGAGCGTGCACAGCACCTGGGCGGCAAAGGCTTCGTGGATCTCGAAGAAATCGAAGTCGGCGAAATTCAGCCCTTCGCGCTTGAGCATGCGCGGTACGGCGTAGGCCGGGGCCATCAGCAGGCCCTCGCTGCCGTCGACAAAATTCACCGCCGCCGTCTCGCCCGTGCGCAGGTAGGCCAACACCGGCCAGCCATGGGCCGCCGCCCAATCTTCGCTGGCCAGCAGCACCACCGAGGCGCCATCCGTCAGTGGCGTGGAGTTGCCCGCCGTGAGGGTACCGTGCTGGCGGTCGTAGGCCGGGGACAGGCCGGCAAGTTTCTCCAGGCTGGCGTCGGCGCGCAGGTTGTTGTCCCGCGCCAGGCCGCGATGGGGGCTGATCAGGTCGTCGAAGAAACCGCGCTGATACGCGGCATCCAGGCGCTGGTGGCTGGTGAGGGCCAGCTCGTCCTGGGCCAGGCGCTTGATCTGCCAGCGCTGGGCCATGGCTTCGCAATGTTCGCCCATGGACAAGCCGGTACGCGGCTCGCCATTACGCGGCAACAGCGGCTTGAACAACATCGACGGACGCACCTTCAGCAGTGCCTTCACCTTGTCGCCCATGCCCTTGGCGCGGTTGGCCGCGAGCAAGGTGTGGCGCAGGGATTCATTGATGCCGATGGGCGCGTCGGAGGTGGTGTCGGCACCACCGGCGATGCCCACGTCGATCTGGCCGAGGGCGATCTTATTCGCCACCAGCAAGGCCGCTTCCAGGCCGGTGCCGCAGGCTTGCTGCACATCGTAGGCCGGGGTCTGCGGGGACAAGGTGGTCGACAGCAGCGATTCACGCGCCAGGTTGAAATCCCGTGAATGCTTGATCACCGCGCCGGCGGCAAACTCGCCCAGGCGCTGGCCGTGCAGGTTGTAACGGTCGACCAGGCCTTGCAGCGCCGCCACCAGCAGGTCCTGGTTGCTGTCGTGGGCGTACACCGTGTTGGAACGGGCAAACGGAATGCGGTTGCCGCCGATGATCGCCACGCGGCGGGTCGGGGCCGGGTTGAAGCTGTAGTCACTCATGTAGGGCTCTCATTCCAGACAAATAGCCCGCGCATATGCGGTTTGTCGCCGGTGAAATTGCGCACTTCGAATTCGCGCCGCGGGCCGCTCACGGGGTGTTGCCACAGGGCGACCTGGCCGGGCAGGAAGATCGGCAGCTTGAAGTCGCAATGGGCTTCGGCCTGATCCAGGCCACCGGGGGGTTGTTGAGCGGCCAATGCGCGGCCAAGGGTCCACATGCCATGGGCAATGGCGCGGCGAAAGCCAAAGAGCCTGGCGCCGATCAGTGAGGTGTGGATCGGGTTGAAGTCCCCCGAGACCTTGGCGAAGCGCCGCCCCAGATCGGCGGGCAACACCCAGCGCTGAGTGCGCAACAGGCCCTCCTCCTGCAACGCCAGCGCGTCTTCCCACGGCTCGCCGACGGGATTTTTCACCTCGCGGCGCAGGTACAGGCTGTCGCTTTCCCACACCAAGGTGCCGTTGCTGTAGGCGCGGGTAGCGATGCTCAGCGCCTGGCCCTTGGCATGGGCCACCCAGCGTTCGCAAAAGACTTCCAGGCGCAACGCCTGGCCTTCATGCAGGCGCTGGTGCTGCCGGATGCGGTTGGCCAGGTGCACCATGCCGCTGGCCGGGTACGGAAAACTCGGACGGGTCAGCAGCATCAGGTGCAGCGGGAACGCCAGCACATGGGGGTAGGACAGCGGCACACCCTGCTCGCGGCGAAACCCACAGGCACGGCCATAGGCGGCGATACCGCTGGCGGACAATTCCACCGCCGAGCGCACCAGGCGCTCCCTGGGCAACGGCGGTGCGCCGTCGAGCTTGGGTTTGCGCAGGCCACGCACGCCGTCCAGCAGCAGGCGCGTGCGCGAAGGCGGGGGGTCGATAATCTGCATCACGTAGTCCATGGCTCAGGCTCCCAGCAGGCTTTGGCCGCACACGCGCACGACCTGGCCGTTGACCCCGCCCGACGCCGGGTGCGCCAGCCAGGCAATGGTCTCGGCCACATCGATCGGCTGACCGCCCTGGGACATCGAGTTCATGCGCCGCCCCGCTTCGCGAATCATCAGCGGAATTTTTGCGGTCATCTGGGTCTCGATAAACCCCGGCGCCACCGCATTCACCGTGACCTGTGCCGCCGCCGCACGCGGCGCCAGGCCTTGCACCAGGCCAATCACCCCGGCCTTGGAGGTGGCGTAGTTGCTTTGCCCGAGGTTGCCGGCAATACCGGAGATCGACGACACACACACGATACGACCTCCAGGATTCAAACCCTGGTTGTCCAGCAAGGCATTGCTCAGGTTCAACGGCGCTTCAAGGTTGACCGCCAACACGCTGCGCCAGGCCGCTTCAGTCATCTTGGCGATGGTCTTGTCGCGGGTGATCCCGGCGTTGTGCACCACCACGTCGAAAGCGCCGTATTGGCTGACGTGGGCTTGAAGCTGTGCAGCGGCGTCCGCCGCCGTGATGTCCAATGGCAGCGCCGAACCGTCCACACTGGCGGCCGCTTGTTGCAGCGATTCCTGGGCCTGGGGCACATCCACGCAGACCACGTGGGCGCCATCGCGTGTCAGTGCCTGGGCAATCGCCAGGCCGATGCCACGGGAAGCCCCGGTCACCAGCGCGCGTCGGCCGGCAAAGGGTTTATCCCAGTTGACACTGGGGTGGCCGTCCACCGGTTTTTCCAGGCGCACCACCTGCCCGGAGACGTAGGCCGAGCGGCGCGACAGGAAGAAACGCAGGCTGCTGTCCAACGCCGCTTCGGCACCCGGCGCGACATAGATCAACTGCACGGTGATCGCGCGGCGCAGCTCCTTGGCCAGCGAGCGCACCAGCCCTTCGAGGGCACGCTGGACGATGGCCTGGGGCAAGTCCGCGCAGTGTTCGGGCGCCGTGCCCAACACCACCACCCGACCATGCTGGCCGAGGCGTTTGGCGTTGGCGTGGAAGAATTCGTACAGCTCATCCAACTGTTTCAAGTCGACCACAGCGCTGGCATCGAATACCGCACCCTGCACCTTGACCGTGGACGGCGCCTTGAGCGTCGCCGGGGTGGCAGTGACCGTGTCGGTAGCGCTGAACACCTGTTGCACCTGCGCAGCCAGGCGCCCTGCCCCGGCGACAATCACCGGGTTGGCCAGGCCTGGCTGGCCGCTGCGATGGCGCTGCAACGGCACGGGCTGGGGCAAGCCCACCACCTGGGCCAGGCGACGGCCCCAGGGGGAATTGACGAACGATAGGTAGCTGTCACTCATAGATAGATCCACTCACCACACAAACTTGCCGTGTAAACCCGGTCTGTGTGGGAGGGGGCTTGCCCCCGATAGCGGTGTGTCGGACCACAGGATGGGTATAGACAAATCGCTATCGGGGGCAAGCCCCCTCCCACATCAGTTGACCGGGGCGTTTTCACCTTGGGCGGTTCGGCGTTTGGGCGCCGGTTCCAACGCCTGCCTGCGCTGCTGCAACGCCTCAAGCAAACCGAAGTCCTGGGGGAAGTCATCCACCTGGATAGCGTGGTCGGCGTATTCCACATAGCGCGCCAGCAAGGCGTCTTCGTCGTCGCTGATCAGGTCCAGCGCCCGCGCCTTGACGCGCCAGGCGGTGAAGGCCGTGGCGGCAATCGGCATCGGTTCGAGCAGGCCTTGCCTGATGGCCGGCTTGAGCCGGGCGTCGATCAGCTCGACTTGCGGCAACAGGCGGAACCCCAACTCGCCGTAGGCCAGCTTGTCGATTTCCGGACGCGGAATGTAGGAATTGGCCAACAGGCGGTCGCGGGTTTCGCCGGGGATCTGCACCACATCGGCCACCTGGGCCAGCAGTTGATCCGAGGGTTTGCGCAACGGAATACCGAACGGGAACGTCAAGCCACGCAGCACCACCGCCGCCGCTGTGGAGGGGTAGTTGTCCAGCACTTCGGCAAGGGCTTCATGGGCACGCAGCAATGCGTCCTGTGCCGCCCAATGCACCAGCGGCAGGTCTGCCTGGGGCCGGCCGTCGTCCTCGAAGCGCTTGAGCACGCAGGACAGGATGTACAGCTGCGACAGAATATCGCCCAAACGCCCGGTGATACTTTCCTTGCGCTTGAGGGCACCGCCCAGCACGCCCATGGAAATATCCGAGATCAGCGCCAGCACCACCGACAGACGATTGGCCTGGCGATAGTAGGACGCCAGCGCCGGGTCGGTCTTGGCCGGTACGGAAATCAGGCGCCCGCCGGTCAGGGCATGCACCGCCGCACGTACGGTGTTGGCCAATACAAAGCTCACATGGCCGAACATCGCGCGATCAAAGTCTTCCAGCGCCTGGCGCCGGTCCGGGTTGCGCGCCGCTTCCATTTCGCGGAACACATAGGGATGGCAACGAATCAGGCCCTGGCCAAAGATGATCAGGCAGCGCGTCATGATGTTCGCGCCTTCCACCGTGATGGCGATGGGGCTTTGCTGATAGGCACGGGCCAGGAAGTTATTCGGGCCCATGCAAATGCCCTTGCCGGCGACGATGTCCATGCCGTCATTGACGATCATCCGCGCGCGTTCGGTGACGTGGTACTTGGCGATGGCCGAGATCACCGAGGGTTTCTCACCGGCATCCAATGAAGCCACCGAAACCTTGCGCACCGCATCGCAGGCATACAGGTGCCCGGCCATGCGCGCCAGCGGCGCCTGCACCCCTTCGAACTTGCCGATGGGCAAGCCGAACTGTTTGCGCATCGCCGCGTAGGCCGTGGTGCCGCGCACCGCGACCTTGCCCAGGCCGACGTTGGCCGACGGCAGGGAAATCGCGCGGCCGGCGGCCAGGCACTCCATCAACATGCGCCAGCCGTTGCCGACCTGTTCGCGGCCGCCGATCACCCATTCCAGCGGGATGAACACGTCCTTGCCGGTGGTCGGGCCGTTCTGGAATACGGCGTTGAGCGGCCAGTGCCGGCGACCGCTGTTTACGCCGGGATGGGAGGTGGGGATCAGGGCACAGGTGATGCCCAGCGAGCCTTTCGGCCCCAGCAATCCGTCCGGATCTTCCGCGCGAAACGCCAGACCGAGCACCGTGGCGATCGGTCCCAGGGTGATATAGCGCTTGTCCCAGGTCACACGAAACCCCAGCACTTCCTGGCCTTCATGGATGCCTTTGCAGACGACGCCCACATCGGGAATCGCCCCGGCATCGGAGCCGGCGTACGGGCTGGTCAGGGCAAAGCACGGGATGTCTTCGCCCCGGGCCAAGCGTGGCAGGTAGTAATTCCGCTGGGCGTCGGTGCCGTAATGCAGCAGCAGTTCAGCCGGGCCCAGGGAGTTGGGCACCATCACCGAAATCGCCGCCGCCGAGCAGCGTGTCGAGAGCTTCATCACCACCTGCGAGTGCGCATAGTGGGAGAAGCCTTTGCCGCCGTACTGCTTGGGAATGATCATGCCAAGGAAGCCGGCGTCCTTGGTGTACTGCCAGCCTTCGGGGGACATGTCCTGCCAGACTTGGGTGGTTTCCCAGTCGTTGGCGATATCGCACAGGGTTTCCACTTCATTGTCGAGGAAGGCTTGCTCCTCGGCGCTGAGGCTCGCCGGGGCCGCTTGCAGCAGGCGCTGCCAGTCGGGCTTGCCGCTGAACAGCTCGGCATCCCACCACACGGTGCCGGACTCGATGGCGGCGCGTTCGGTGTCGGACATCGCCGGCATGATCGTGCGAAACAGATTGAGGGCCTTGCCGGTCAACAGCGCGCGGCGCAGCGGTTTGAGGCTCATCAACAACGCCGGCAATACCACCAGCACTGCCGCGACGGTGGCGCCGAAAGCCGCCACCCCATTGAACAGGTAACCCGCTGTCAGCCAGATCAGGCCAGCGCCCAACCACAGGGTGGCGGCAGCTTGTCGATACGCCAGGGCAATCGCGGCTGCGACACCCACCAATAACCAGATAACCATGGGGATACCTCTACTCGATTCAGGGCGTGGTTTACGTGCGAAAGGTCGGATGGACCTGCGGCGTAAAGCCACACTACAAACTTGGAAAGACAAATTCAAATTTTGTTTTGAAATTTTTATTTAATTATTAAGCAAAAGAAATGTCGACTGAATGAGTCAGCCTGATGGTTGAGTGGTTACGAAATCGGAACGAGGCGCGTAGGCGCCCCGTCGATGCATGACCGGTGTGAAACCGTGCAGAAAGATGCGCTGACGGCAGGTTTACACCGGTACTGCACCCGGCAGTGGCGCATCAGAACTCGTAGGTTAACCCCAGGCTGACCACGTCCCCGTAAGCATCGGCCTTGCCATCCAGAGTTGCCCCACCCAGGCGGTCCTGGTTATGCGTTTGCAGCTTGGCCTTCTCTACAAACTGGTGGGAATAGGACCCGTCGATACCCAGGCCTGGGATGGCGCGGATTTTGTAGCCAAAACCCAGGGACGTGAAGATCCGGTCACCGTCCGGGATACGCGGGTCGCGGGTGGAGTTACGCGTCGGCGTCTGGTCCGTGGCCACACCGGCGCGCAGGGTGAAATCGTCGGTGAGCTTGTAGTCACCGCCGAGGGAGACCATCCAGGCATCCTTGTAGTTATAGGGAATGGCCACAATGGTCGTACCCTCAGACTTCAGGGTCAGGTCCTTGAACGACGACCATTGGGTCCAGGTGACGCTGGCGCCGAGGGTGAGTCGGTCGGTGAATTGGTGCACCCAGTCAACGGAGGCGTTGGCTGGAACGTCCAGTTGAGCAGAGGCTTTTGCGCCGTTGGAATTAAGCGTAAGTCCCGGGTAGGCCTGAGAGGGGAGCCCGGAATCAATCAATCCCGTGGAAATCGGATCGGCATAAATGCTGTACTTACCCTCCAGTTTGTTTTTGATCTTGGCGTGGTAGTTCAGGCCAATAGTGTCTTTCGGTGTGGGCTTCCACGCCAAGCCTGCGAACCAGCCAACCGAAGTATTGTCGACCTTCACACGCATTAACGTGTACCCCGCACCGGATGGAAATGGCACGCCGATGTTGGGCGAAAGGGCCGCAGCGGAAAGCAGGTCGACGTTCTGACTGACAAACCCTTTTGTATGCTGAACGATGGCGCCGGCGCCTACGGAGAATTCATCAGTGACCTTGAATGACAGGGAGCCGGTCACGCCCACTGTTTCAATCCGAGTATCTACGGCAAAGTCCCGACCGACCCAATCGTCATCCCACGTGGTGCGCGCGCCCATAGGCACGACCTGGCTCAGACCGAAGGCGAAACGATCACCGAGCGGCATCACCATGAAACCGGTCGGCAACCAGGCGGTGAACCCGCCTTGGCCGCCGTCACCGGTACGGGGCACAGAGCTTGACTCACCCGTCACGGGGTCAATGGTCACTTTGGCAGGGTCATTGCCAGCGTAATCTTTGGCGGTGCCTTTATACTTGATGTTGATACGCGCGTAATCGACGTTAAATTGTGCAATGTTGTGATCGATAAACGCCATGGCCGCGGGGTTGTTATAGGCCGATGAAGGATCATCTTTAAACATTGAACCACCACCAAAGGCGCGGCCCCACCCTTCTGCCCCGAACGTGGGTGTAGCAAAACCACCGGCGTGTGCAGAAGTAGCGAACACCAGCCCACCGACTACCGCAAGTCCTAACAAGGTGCGAGCGTGTTGTTTTTTATTATTCATTTACCACTCCTAATTATTGTTATCACCGCGACCAACGGCATGTCTCAAACAACAGGCGTTGCAACGCTTACAACTTCCTTTATGGCGACACCCACTAAGGAACAATATCCAAATACCAGAACAACACTTCTAATGAGACCAGCGTACAGCTCCCCGACAATACCTGGCTCGAGGCATTCAACTGTCGAAATGAGCCCGTCCACCCAGCGGAGAGCGTAGAGGGCCCACAGGCACTTTGAATCACCCCAGGGCCGAATATTGAGAACTGCACATTCGACATTGTCACACCAGCAAGACTGGTGGCTGACAGTGTCCAAGGTGTACTGCCAGTACGCGTGTACTGACATAACGTATTCGCACCTGAAATCACGCTATTAGTAATGCTGACCGTGCCATCTTGCGACACTTGGCCACTCATGCGGATGTCGCACTTGATAGGAATTTGCAATGACGAGGGCGACTTAAGCGTCAGCGTACCCGTGATTGAACCAAATGGTCCCACCGGTGAAAATGTTGCCCCCATGCAGACGGAAGATATTAAAACAACTACCAACATCGATACCGTCTTACAGGCACACCGAATCAGCGCTTGCATAACATCTCCTGTGGACACTTATGGTCGCCCACTCTCCTGTTGGGGCCACCCAACAGGCACCTTATTCAAGGTGCCTGTCTTTCAGTGGGTGATCAGCCCTTTGTCCTCAAGACTGCCTCAAGGAACAACAACAATAGGCACTCCACCGGCACCCACTACGGTCACGCTCAAGCTTTGAACGGTGCAACTTCCGGACAAAGGCTGGTTGGAGGCCGTCAGCACCTTAGTGGTGTTGTTATACCCAACGGTGATCGTGGACGGGCCACAGTTCGATGGGATAACACCTGAAGCGGTAATGTTGTAACCCACGTTGGTAACGTTGCCCACGGCGGTCGGGGCCGTCAGGCTTGTAGCCGTTAGCGTCCATGGCTTATTGGTGGTCTGCGGCAGGTTACACAGTGAATTACTGCCACCCACGACGACATCGGTGATTTTCCCAAGGCCACTGCCATCGACATTCCCGGTAAAGGTCACACTGCACGTCACTGGAATCTGGATCGAAGACGGGGATTTAACCGTGATCGAACCCGTGGCGGTAAAGCCTGTGTTAATTGGGCTCAGGCTGACAGCATTCGCCATCGAAGCAGCACCCATGCAAACAGCCAAAGCAGACAACGATACGAGGGTTTTCAAACTTTTCATTATTTTTCCTCACATGTTATGGCGAATTCATTTCGCCGGGGGTAATGGCCATGAACGAGAGGTCACGGTGAAACTGCAGAACTTCCCTTTCCAGCCAAATTTCAATTCAATTACCGCAGCACGTTATTCAACAACTTTGAAGTTCGGCGGCATCTTGATCGACACCGTCTTGATCTTGCAGTCTTCGCCAATCGGTACATTGGCAGCTTCCAACTTGCCGGTGGCGTTATCCCAGGTGCCATCGGCGGTAGAAGGCCCGCACTTGCCGCCCAGGCCGAAAGCGTGAACATCCACACTGATCTTCGACATGGAACCGCTCCTGGTATCTTTGGCGACCAGAATCCACGGCAAGTTGATGGCTTCGACCCGACTGCACTTGAGGCCGCCGTCAAATTCGACTTTGTCGACATTGACCGAGGAACCGTCCGCAGCGACCTTGCCGGCCACCTTGATGGTGCAATCGGCGCTGATCAGCGCGCCTTTGGAGAAGCTGATCGGGCCCTGGGCGGTAAAGGCGCTGCCCGCCGGTTCGATACGCGCGGCCTGGGCCTGGTGATAAGCGATCAGGCCCAGCACGGCCAATACGATATGGGTGGTGAACTTGGCAGGTGTTTGCATGGTGTACGTCCTTCCCTTTAATTATTGTTGTTCGGGTCAAAGCACTTTCTCGGGGCGATAAAATCCTGCGCGGCAATCAGGCCCCGAGCACACGACAAAACTAACTGTTACTTCAGATCAAAACGGCTTGGCACTGCCGCTGTACTTCTCCAGGTACTTCAAACGCTGTGAAGGTTGAAGATTGGTCAGGGTGATATCCCCGGCATAATGATTAAGGACTCGATGATCCATGCGCCGCCGCCACAAGTACGGTACATACGCCCAGACAATCATGCTCGCGTAACCATAAGGCAGTTGCGGCGACTCATCGAAGTGGCGCAACGACTGATAACTGCGCGTCGGGTTGGCGTGGTGATCGGAGTGCCGCTGCAGTTGGAACAGAAAGATATTGGTGACAATCCGATTACTGTTCCAGGAGTGCCGAGGCGAACACCGTTCATAACGACCGTTGGGCAACTTCTGGCGTTTAAGGCCGTAGTGCTCCACATAGTTCACCACTTCCAGCAACGAGAAGCCGTAGATGCCCTGGATAACCAGGAACGGAATCACCGCAGCCCCCAGCCAGGCAATCATCGCGCCCCACAACACCACGCTGTACATCCAGGCACTGAGCACAGCGTTTTTCCAATGCCAGGCCGGCAGGCCGAGTTTGCGCAGGCGCTCGCGCTCCAGGTTCCAGGCCGAGCGAGCACTGAACCACACCGAGCGTGGCAGGAAAGCCCAGAAACTCTCACCCAGCCGCGAGCTGGCGGGGTCTTCCGGCGTGGCGACGCGCACGTGATGGCCGCGGTTGTGCTCGGTATAAAAGTGCCCGTAAAACGTCGGCGCCAGGGTGACCTTGGCGAGGAACACTTCCAGGGCATTGGGCTTGTGCCCCAATTCATGGGCCGTGTTGATCGCGATACCGGTGGCAGCCCCCGTGGACATGGCCATGCCCAGGTAGGTAAACCAGCTTGGTTGACCATGCAGTTGCGCACGCTCAGTGATGTAACCAGCGGCGTGGGCCAACCAGCTGGGGGGTTCAAGGTTGGCGGTGGCGTGCAGCAGGCCGCCGCGGATGATCCAGTCGATGCCGCCGGCGGCCAGCCATCCGGTAATCACCACCGACGCGATGACGAACAGCACGCCGGTGTAGACGATCCAACGGTAATAACTTTGGGATTCAAGGTGGTTGACGGCGGATTCGGGCGGGTTGCTGATGTCTTCGCCGAGCAGCCCGTCGATCAGGGGGATCAGGCCAAAGATCACCAATACACCGACCCACCACAGTTGCTGGATGCCAGTGGCAATGGCGAGTGCGCCGGACAACAGAGGGGTGGCCAATGGCAGGATGCCCAACCACCACAGGTGGCGCTTGCCGTCGGTCCAAATGCTTGGCGCTGCCAGAGTCTGGTTCATGGCAGCCTCCTTGGCAGGCAGGCGGTAAACAGGTTCAGGGAGCGCTGGATGCTCCGGGAAATCAACCATGCGATAAAAGACGTTTTTTTCATTTTTATTCGCTCTTAGGCATTTCAAAAATCATTTCAAAATAAATATTGAAATATTTTTTTAAATAAATAGCGCGGAATCGTTAGGTCGTCAACTACTTTTTCGAGGCCTTTTTTACGTGACTGGACAGTCTGTTTTTCAGCTGTTTGGTCAGGTCTCTAGGGCAGGCATTTGCGACGTTCGACCCGGCGATGAGGGCCACGATTATTTGTTCGCCAAGGCAAACGGCGGATGCAGGACCGTGGCCGTTTCCACCGGGCGCACGCGCTTGGCCACGTGCAGCACGGCCTCGACCACCCGCGCCGTGGCGGTGATCGGCAGCATGTGGCCGCGCCCTTCCACCACTTGCAGCTTGAGGCCGGGCACTTTATCGGCGAGGGCCTGGCCATGCCGGCGAAAGTCCAGCACCTTGTCCCCCGCGCCATAGATCAGGCCGATGGGCAGGGTCAGTTGGGGGTAGCGCTTGACCATCCCGGGCAGGCAGTCGTTGACCAGCGCAATCTCGCTGGAGGCAGCATAAAAGTTGTCGGGGCGCATCCCCAGCAAGCCGCCGCCCCGGGTGGCGAAATCCTCGGGAGCGGCGTCCGGCGCAAACACGCCCTTGACCACCGAACGTCGAGTCAACAGGCCCATGGGCACGGTGAGGGTATTGGCCACAAACCGTCGCAACCAGGCCGGTCGCACCGCCAGCGACCAGAACACCAGCGGCAACCTGGGTTGGGGATGGGTCAACGGTGCCACCAGCACCAGGCCCGATACAGCCTCGGGATGATCAAGGGCCAGGGCCAGGCAAATCGCGCCGCCGAGGGAATGCCCGAGCACCAAGGGTTTGTCCAGGCCAAGCTGGTTGATGAAGGCCGCGACTTGCCGCGCCTGGGCCGGCAAGTCCGCAGCGGTACCTTTATGCCGCGTGGAATACCCCGACCCGGGACGGTCGAGGGTGATCACCCGAAAGTGCTCACGCAACCGGCCGGACAAGGCATAGGTCAGGTTGCGACTGCTGCCCATCAGCCCGTGAATCATCACCAGCGGTGGGCCCTTGCCCTCTTCCACATAATGAAAGCGCTCGCCATTCACCTCCACGAAGCGCCCGTTGATCGGAACAGCGGCTTCGATGCGCCGTGTCATCCAGGCGCTGAAACCCCATAGCACCGCACTCGCCCCCACCAGCACACCTGCAGCAGTCACCCATTGCACAGCCATAGCTCGTCCTCGGCTTCCCTGTGACCGGCGACCTGACCGGAATTGATCAAGGCCTCGGCCAACGTCCACACCCTGGACCTGAACGGCGTGCGTACCACGCTCGTCCGTCGGACAAGTCGCACATAAGCCACAAGGTCCTAGCGTAGGCGCTATTTTCAGGTAGATTATTTAAAATCTTTTTTAAAATAATTAATTCAATTTTTCTTTGCAATGGTGTTCTATCTAAAAGACACAACAAAAACAGGAGCACATCCGATGCCCATGAAGGACCGCCTATGAATGCCCACAGTGATTCCATCGACATTGCCATCATCGGTTCGGGTTTTGCCGGCCTGTGCATGGCGATCAAGCTCAAGGAAGCGGGGTTCACCGACTTCTTTATCGCCGAGCAGGCCGACACCCTCGGTGGCACTTGGCGGGACAACCACTACCCGGGTTGCGCCTGCGATGTGCAGTCCCATGTGTATTCTTTTTCCTTTGCCCCCAACCCGGACTGGACACGGCAGTTCGCCCCGCAAGCGGAAATCCGCGCCTATCTGGAGCAATGCGCGGCGCGCTTCGGCTTGGCGCCCTATTTGCGTTTCGGTATGGGCCTTACCCGCGCGGTGTTCGATGAACCGCAGCAACGCTGGCAGTTGAGTTTCAGCGATGGCCGCCACGTCAGTGCGCGGGTGCTGGTGTCGGGCATGGGCGCGCTGGCACGCCCGGCGCTGCCGGAGATTCCGGGGCTGGAAAGCTTCAAGGGCAAGCGCTTCCACTCCCAGCAGTGGGATCACGCGTACGCCTTGAAGGGTAAGCGCGTGGCGGTGATCGGCACTGGCGCCAGTGCCATCCAGTTCGTGCCGCAGATTGCACCCCAGGTGGCGCACCTGGACCTGTTCCAGCGCACTCCACCGTGGATCATGCCCAAGCCGGACCGTGGGATTTCAGCGTTCGAACGCTGGCTGTTCAAGCACCTGCCTGTTACCCAGCGCCTGGTGCGTGGCGCCTTCTACTGGGCACTGGAAGGCCGTGTGCTGGGCTTTGCGCTGCATCCGCGGCTGATGAAAATGGTGCAGAAAGTCGCCCTGCGCCACCTTCGCAAACAAGTGCCGCGCCCTTCCCTGCGCAAGGCCCTGACGCCGGACTACACCATCGGCTGCAAGCGTGTGCTGATCTCCAATGACTACTACCCGGCGCTGTCGCGCAGCAATGTCGAGGTGGTGACCGACAAAATCCTGCGCATCGAAGCCGACGGCGTGATCACCGCCGACGGTATCAAGCACCCGGCCGACTGCCTGATTTTCGGCACCGGCTTCCAGGCCACTGACCCGCTGCCCCGGGACTGCATCATCGGTCGCGACGGTGTGGACCTGATGGACACCTGGCGCGACGGTGCACACGCCTATAAGGGCACCACGGTACCGGGCTATCCCAACCTGTTTCTGATCATCGGGCCCAACACCGGCCTGGGCCATAACTCGATGATCCTGATGATCGAGGCGCAGGTGACCTACATCCTCGACGCGCTCAGGCAGATGCAGCGCCATCGCATCGCCACGGTGGACGTCAAACCGATGGTGGAACAGGCCTACAACCGTCAATTGCAAGACCAACTCAAGCGCACCATCTGGAACACCGGCGGTTGCCAGAGCTGGTACCTGGACCCACGTACCGGCAAGAACACCACCCTGTGGCCCGCTTCGACATGGCGCTTCAAGCGGGTCACCCGGCAGTTCGCACTCAAGGACTATGCGGTCGACCTGTTGCCCCTCACTGTTCCTACCCGCCCGGCCACGGCGCCCCACTCCACCGCAGAAGGCAGCCTCTCATGAAGTCATTCAACGGCCGCGTGGCGGCGATTACCGGCGCGGCATCCGGCATGGGCCGCGCATTGGCCCTGGCACTCGCGCGCGAAGGTTGCCACCTGGCACTGGCGGACAAAAACGCCCAGGGCCTGGAGCAGACCCTGGCACTGATCAAGACCTCAACCCTGGCGCCGGTGACGATTACCACCCAGGTGCTGGATGTGTCCGACCGCCAGGCCATGGAGGCTTGGGCGGCGCGCTGCGTGGCCGAGCATGGCCAGGTCAACCTGGTGTTCAACAACGCCGGCGTGGCCCTGTCGAGTACGGTCGAAGGCGTGGACTACGCCGACCTGGAGTGGATAGTCGGCATCAACTTCTGGGGCGTGGTCCACGGCACCAAGGCGTTCCTGCCGCACCTCAAGGCCAGTGGCGACGGCCATGTGATCAATACGTCCAGCGTGTTCGGCCTGTTTGCCCAGCCCGGCATGAGCGGTTACAACGCGACCAAATTCGCCGTGCGCGGCTTTACCGAAGCCCTGCGCCAGGAGCTGGACCTGCAACGCTGCGGCGTCTCGGCCACCTGCGTGCACCCCGGCGGCATCCGCACCGATATCTGCCGCAGCAGCCGCATCGACGCGAACATCACCGGCTTCCTGATCCACAGCGAACAGCAGGCCCGCGCCGACTTCGAAAAACTCTTCATCACCGATGCCGACCAGGCCGCCAAGGTGATCCTGCAAGGCGTGCGCAAAAACAAGCGTCGCGTGCTGATTGGCCGCGACGCGTATTTCCTCGACCTGCTCGCCCGTTGCCTGCCGGCGGCCTATCAAGCGCTGGTGGTGCTGGCCAGCAAGCGCATGGCCCCCAAGCAACGCAGGCCAGTGTTTGAAACCAACGACGAGCCCCGTCTCTGAACAGGAGCACGAATCATGTTGCCGATCCGCCGCGACCTCCACTTTGCCCTGCCCGCCGAACGCATCACCGACTGGCACGAACAGGGCCCGTTCATCACGCATTTCTTCAATGCCTTGTCGCTGCTGTTCCCCCAGGGCGAACTGTTTTTCATGGACAGCGTGCGTCACTACCGCCAACGCGTCGACGATCCGGCGCTAAAGAAACAGATCCAGGGATTTATCGGCCAGGAGGCCATGCACAGCCGCGAACATGTGGCCTATAACGACCTGATGCAAGCGGCCGGGCTTCCGGCGCACACCCTGGACCGTCGGCTTAAATTCATTCTCGACCTGCAGAAGAAGCACTTCCCACCGTCGTTCAACCTGGCGATCACCATTGCCCTTGAGCACTACACGGCGATGCTCGCGGAGATCCTGCTGAGCGATCCGTCACGCTTTGGCGATTCGCTCAAGGGTTACCAACAGATGTGGTATTGGCACGCCTTGGAAGAAACCGAACACAAAGCCGTGGCCTTTGATGTGTGGAATACGGTGATCGAGCCTGGGCCCAAACGCTACCTGCTGCGCACGGGCGCCATGCTCACCACCACAGTGTTTTTTTGGCTGGTGGTGCTGGATTTTCATGTGCGTCTGTTGATTGCCGACCGCAAGGCGGGTGGGCACCTCAAAGGCTTCTGGCGCATGTTGAAATTTCTTTATGGCCCCAAGGGTGTTTTCCCACGCATGGTGCGGCCGTGGTTGCACTACTTCAAACCCGGCTTTCACCCCTGGGATCACGACAACCGTGCACGCCTGGCAGGTATCGATCGCTTGGTCGAGGAGATCGAACAGACCCAGCGCGGCTACTAGACCTGCGCCATGGCCGCACGCTCGCGCACAAAACCTTCCAACTGATCGCCCGGCAGTGCCTTGCTGAAATACCAGCCCTGGATAATCAGCTCGGCGCCGGTGTTCAAGAAGGCCAACTGCTCGGCGGTCTCCACGCCCTCCACCACCACGCCCAGGTTCAGCGCTTCGCAGAAACGCAGCATGCCGGTCAGGACCTGGGCGCCCTTGGGATCGTGCTGCGCCACCACGAAACTGCGATCGATCTTGATGAAGTCCACCGGGAACTGATGCAGGTAACTCAAGGCCGAAAACCCGGTGCCGAAATCATCGATATAGACCTTGGCGCCGATGCCCTGCAGTTTCTGGATGTTCTGGCGCGTGGCCGGGATATCGCTGACCAGCGCGTCTTCGGTGATCTCCACCGACACCTGGCCATGGGCCTGGGCGAGGATCGCCACCAGGCGCTCGCCGTAGGCGGCGTCGGTCAGGGTGGCGCTGGAAATATTGATGGTCATCGGCAGGGTAAAGCCGAGTTTCTGCCATTTCTGATACTGGCGAATCGCCTGGGATGCCACCCACACATCCACGTCCGGCATCAACCGCGCCTGAGCCAGCCATTGCAGGAACTCCCAGGGCGAATGCACCGTACCGTGGGCGTCGCGGGCACGCATCAGCGCTTCGCAACCGGTGCACAGCCCGGTGCGGGTCGAGACCTGCGGTTGGTATTCAAGATAGAACTCATAGTCGCTGATCTGCTGGATGCGGCTCAGTTCATTGGCCTGGCGCAGCTGGATCCTGTGCGACGCCAGCACGGGGTCAAGCTCGCGCAGCCGACCTTTTTCTTCCAGGCCGTGGAAGGTCATGTCCAGGGACTTGAGGTACACCGTACCGCCTTCGGCGGGCTGGCGATGGATCGCGCGCACATAGGGCGCATACACCAGCGTGCCCAGGCCCAGTAACCCCAGTTGCAGCACCACCGCCGCCAGGTCGCCATGGGTACTGAGGTAGGCATTGAGCAGTATCGGTGCGGTGAACGGTACACTGGCGACCGCCGGCGACACCCAACCCACCTGCACCACCGTCAACGCCACCATGGCATTGATGGCGGGCACTAACAGAAACGGTAGGAACAAGCGCGGGTTGAGAATGATCGGCAAGCCGAACAGCAGCACCTCGCTGACGTTGAACAGCGAGAGCGGCAAACTCGCCATCGCCACCAGGCGCATGGACTGGCTCTTGGAAAACATCAGGATCGCCAGCAGCAGGCACAACGCACCGCCCGAGCCGCCGATAAAAGCAAAGCTGCCCAGCAAGCCGCTGTTCAATACATACCTGATCGGCTCGCCCGCCGCCGACGCTGCGCTATTGAGCACCACGGCCTGGTCCAGTACATCGAACAGCGGCTGCATGGCGTACACACCGTGGATTCCGAAAAACCACAGCAATGAGTTCATCAGGGTCACGAACAAACCGCTGCCATAGGGCGACTCCAGGGCATCCAGTACCTGAGGCCCCTGAAGCTGCGCCACATACGGAACCTGCAACAGCGAGGACAACACCGCCACCAGCAACAGGGCCGTGATGAGGCCTGGCACCACCATATTGATCGTGCCCCTGAGGTTGTGCCCCACCAGGTCCTCGTTGACCAGGCGGGTCCAACGGAAACGGTGCAGCCAGGCAATGGCCGGCACATTGAGCAACGGTGAGGCGATAGCGATGAACAGCACGAACGTCGCCGAGGCCCGAGGGTATTCGCGCAGGATAAACGTCGCCGCCACCACATGGGCCAGGCACAGGAATGCCACCGGCAGTTGTGGCAGGCGGTGCTGGATAGCCAGCATGTAACCGATGGAAGCGGCGACCAGCAGCGGGATCACTGAGCTGATCTGGTTGTGCAGCCCGGCCAGGAATGTCACCACCTGTGGGGCGAAGCCCAGTGCTCGGGCACACTCGGACAGGATCAGAAACCCCGCCGACACCAGCAGGCAGGGCAGGATCCACAGCAGCCCTTCACGGATGGCACGCAATGACTCGGTACTGGCCAAGGCCGCCAGGCGTTGAGTAAGGAAAAGTTTGAATAGCGTTTGCGCCATGCCCCATCCCTCTGCCATCGCTCTCTGCCCCCAAGGGACAGGCCCAAAAACCCTTGTCACGCTACACGCCCTGATGCCGTGAGCGAAAGACTTTTGCCACACTACCCGTCATTATTCCAAATCAATTTAGGCCCTTGTGGACGATTGGCGTCCCGACACCGAGAACATGCCAAGGGCCCCGATACCGTTCCCTTTCAGGAGTAAACCTTTGACCCCACCTGGCGATAACCACCAGCGCGCCCTGGATAGATTCCTGAGCGAACATCCGGACGTGGCCCTTGAACTCAACACCCTCAACCCGCTTGCGGCCCAAGCCAAGGGCGAAACCCTGGCGCAGTACCGCGATGAACGCCTGCATGAAGCCTTCGAAGCCGAAGCCGAGCGCCAGGGCCTGTTTGCCTGGGAATTGACCCTCAAGCTGACTGCGGACTCCCATGAAGCCTTTGAGGCCCAGCGTGTTGAAGTACACAAGGAAGTGGCGCAGATGGCCGGCCTGAGCTGGGTCGAGTACTGTCAATTGCATGACTTGCCCGGCTGAAACCCCAACGGCAGGCACCAGTACCGCCGCCGGCCATCCAGTGCCTCGCGCAATTCGGCAACGGAAACGCTGCGCCGCTGCGGATCCATGGCCAACGCGGAGTGCAGCGCCGACCAGCAATGCCTGGGCAATCGGCGCGGCCGCGGCAGTGGTCGATCGGGCTGGCGCTCACCCAGGCGCTGGCCCTGGGCCAACTCATAGATCACGCAGGCCGCGCCATACAAATCGGCGCTCGCTGACAAGCCCCCACCCGCCATCAGTTCCGGCGCTGCATACGCGGGCGTCCAGGCGTTCAAACGGCTGCGGTTCAAACCCGGCAGCCCGGCTGTCTGCTGCATTTTCGACCGGCCCAGGCCGAAATCGAACAAACGCAATCCCTGCTCACCCACGATGATATTGGCAGGCTTCACATCGCCATGGAGAATGCCCTGCTGGTGGGTGTACGCCAGCGCGTCCAACAGTTGCAAGGCCATGGGCTGCAGTTCCTGCCAGGGCACTCCTTGTGGACATTCCATCAGCAGCCGATCGAGGGTCATGCCGTGCAGCAACTCCATGGTGAAGAATGCCACCTGGTGCAGCGTGTCGACTTCGAAGGAAAACACCCGCACCACATGGTCATGCCGCAAACGGCGTGTGAGGGCAAACTCGCTGTACAGCAGTACAGGGGCGTCAGGGCACGCGGAAAATGTTTCGTCCAAGCGTTTAAGGGCCACGCTGGAGGCGGGCTCACCGAACGTCTCATGCAGCAGGTCCCGGGCGCGATAGACCACTCCCATGCCGCCTGTGCCCAGCTTGCGTTCAAGCTGATAGCGCCCGGCAAGCAAGTTCGGCGAGCTTGCCTCCTCGCTCATGGCTGGATCACAACGGCCGTAAGGTCATCCCGCGCCGGCCCGCGTAACACGTCGTTGAACAATCGCTCCACCACCCGCCATGGTGTGCCTGCGCTCATGGCGCTGCCCAGCTCGCCATGGCTGAGCCCCTGGTACAGGCCGTCGCTGCACAACAAAAATACATCCCCGGGTTGAGTACTGAGCTCCAGTACCTCCAGACTCAGTGCCTGTCGGGCGCCGATCGCACGGGTCAAGGCCCTCGCGCCCGGATAGACCCGGGCCTGTTCCAGGCTCAACTGCTGCGTATCCATCAGTTGCTGCAACACGGTATGGTCACGGGACAGCTGGTACAGCCGCTGCCCGCGCCATAGATAGCAACGGCTGTCGCCCACCCAAATGCAGGCCGCACGCTGGTCTTCGAGCAACAGTGCAACCACGGTACTGCCCATGATGCCCGCCGGACCGTCGGCCGGCGCAGTCGGCACCTGCCCCAGCTGGCTGTCGAGCCCGCGCAGGCAGCGCCGGACGGCCTCGACACGCTGATCAAAACTGCCCTGATCCGGCAGCGATGCAAGACTGCTGATTACCCATTGGCTGGCCATATCCCCGGCCTGATGGCCTCCCATTCCATCGGCGACCGCCCAGCACCCACGCTGGGGGCAATCGAGAAACGCATCCTCGTTGCGCGAACGCAACTTGCCTTGAACCGTGCGCCCGGCGCTGCGCCAGGTGTGCGCCGTGTTCACAGTTGCTCCGGCAGGCGGAAGGTGCGCCATGCGGCCATGTGGAACGGGCTCGGGTTGCGCTGGCTGGTGAGCAGGTAATTGGCGCGCAGGCCGGCCAGGTCGGCCTTGAGAATGTGCGCATCCCTGCCATTTGCCGGCTCACTCTGCATCAGGTCGAAGAAGCGGAACAACGACCACTCGCCGCTGTTTTTTTCGATCCCCAGCGGTCGCTCGGTACCCCGTTCCAGCACCAGGCTGCTGCGGCTGCCAGGCGTCTCGCCTGGCCAGTGGAAGGCCATAGGCACAATCGGCCCATGACGGTATTCCAAGTGTTGGTCACCCACTCGCAGAATCGCCCGGCTGACGGCTTGATCGAGACTGTAGGGCGCCAAGGTGAATCGAACGGCCCATTCACCCTGTTCCTCGGTGAAAAAGCCTTGCCGAATCATCTGGGCCCTGGCCAGTTGGTCCAACAGCGAGCGCGATATCGGCAGGCTGCGACCGTCCAGGCCCCGCAGTCGATACCGGTTGCCATCAACGTTGATAAAAGGCCGCAGGTACGTTTCATAAAAGCGCGCCATGGAACCTCGAGGTTTAAAAAACGTCTGGAAATCACCCAGGGCAACGTCACTGGTAGCATGCGCATTGAACGGGTAGCGACGCTGGATGGCCCTGGCGTAAAAACCATAGAGCTCGCTTTGGTAACGCTGGTTCACGTAGACATAGGTGCCATCGAGCAGATGACGCCAGGCGTGGTCGGCAATATCTTCGAGCCAGCCCTTGAGCGGCAGCGGCAAGCGTGCGGCGGCATTCCGCAGGTTGGCCAGAAGAGGCTGCTGCCCTTCCATGCGCTGCTTGACCCATGTAAACGCTGCCTGCTCCGGGGAACTCTCCCGGCTCAGCGACGACAATTGCAGGTGTAATTCATCGAGCAGCCGCAATGCCTGGGTCAGTTCAGTACCCGGGTTCTGTTGTTCATCAAGTAGCTGGTGCAGTGGTTCGAAGCGGCGCTGCAACGCACGCCGGGCCGTGTCAGGCAGCATTTGGCCCTGTAACGGTTTGACCAACGCACCGGACACCGTTGCACTTGACTCGCCGGCCTGCTGGCTCAGCGCCTCGACCCGATCATGGATCGATAACAGCCGGGTGTTTTCGCGAACCTGCTGCAACAGGCGCATCAACGCCGACTGGGCGGATATCAGGCTAGCCAGTTGGTCGGCGCTGTGCCGCAGACTGTCACTTTCCTGCAGGCGGATACGACCGAGGGCGTCACTCCAGGCATCGGCGTACTCACTCAAATAACGCTGTTCCAGTGCCTGCAGCAACCGGCGCATATCCATGGCGCTGAGGTCGGTACCTTCCCCAAGCACCCAGTTATCCTGGGCAATGGCATTGACCAGCGCAGGGCCCTGTTTTTCGAAATACTGCTGGTACCTTTTGGTGTAGAAGCCGGGTATGGGCGGCTCAAGGTTGGCGAACACGCCGCCATCGGCCAGTCGCAGAGGCTCCAGGCTGCGGGCTTGTTCGCGTAGCGCACGGTAGACCACCTCTGCCAGCGACTCGCCGCGTAATGCCTGGCGGGCCTGGGCCACCAGTGTATCGTTCAACGGGGCTGCGAACGGTTGCTCCAGTAATCGCCCAAGGTGTTCGTTCAAACGCGTCTGCGTCGAAGTGTCCCCCGCATAACGCGCAGACCAATGGCCTGCCATGTACTCCGCCAACCACGCGTTATCACGCCGTTCGCGCAGGTTGAGCATCAGGTACGCCCGCAAGCTGTCCAGCAACCGCTCGCGCTCGCCAAGGCTGGCCTGCACCTGTTCTTCAAGCAGGGTTGCCACGTGCGGCAGTAACTGATGGCGCAGGCTCTCGTGATAGGCATCGGTCAATAACGGACGACTCACCTGCCCTTGATACAAACCGGCTCGATCAACCCAGCGGACCTCAGTGACCGGTGGAAACACGCGGGTCGCTGCCAGACGGCTGTCCAGCAGCGCCAGCAATGCCCGGCTCTCGTCCGCATCAGCTTGGGCAGGCGCCGGCGTGTTCAGCGCCTGCAACTGCATCAGACGCTGATGATTGAATGAATAACTGTGCCCCCATAACCACCCCGCCATACCGATGACCAGCGCGGTGGCCAGCGCCAGCCCTCCTTGGCGTCGATGCAGGCGGCGGCGCTCGGGGGTATGCAGCCCGGCAAGATCGGCCTCGGCGAAGATCACCCGGCGGAACAAGCCCTGGACAAACTGCGAGCGCGTATCGCCCACGTTCGCACACGTCAGGTAGAACCCTCGCAGGCCATTGATACGCTGATAGCGCTGAGCGGAAAAAGCCGTCTCGACAAACAGGCCCAAGCGGTCGCCCAGGCGTGCGACCTGCCGAGGAAAATCCAGCATGCGATCGCGGCGCTCGCTGCTACGCTCCTGATGCAAGCGTGGGATCAGCTCCGCCCCCAGGCGTTGGAGCAGCGCCTCGAAGGCCTCGCGCACCTGGGCAATGTCGGTTCCGGACGTGCCCGCCACCAGGTGCCCGCCCAATATGTCTTCCGTGCCGTCGCCCTGCTGCGCATCAAAGAACTCGGCGAACCCTGGCAAGCGGTCGGCCTGGGTCAACACCAGATAAACCGGCACATCCACATGCAGCGTCTGCTGGATGTCCTGCAAGCGGGTATGGACACGACGCGCGTGGAGTTCCAGGTCATGCTCATTGCCCCCCCAAAGCGTATCCACCGACAACGTCACTACAACGCCGTTGAGCGGGCGAGCCCGACGGCGCGACCTGAGCAGACCGAGCAGCGTCGACCATCCCGCCGCATCCACCGTACGGTCAGGCTGGTCCAGGTAACGTCCGGCAGTCTCCAGCAGCACGGCGTCATCGGCGAAGTACCAGTCGCAGTAGGCCGTTGCACCTGGCGTTGGCGACTCGGCACGATCGAGTGGGAACTGCAATCCATTGGCGGCCAGCAGATGCGTCTTGCCACTGCCTTGCTGGCCGATCAACAGGTACCAGGGCAGCGCATTGCGCCAACGCTCACTGCGCTCACCGTAGCGGCGGGAGGTTTTCAGGGTTTGCAGCGCCTCCTTGAATCGCCCGCGTACCTGACTTTGCTCATCGTGGATCAGCCCCTGGCGCTGATGATGCGCCTGGTGTTCCGGCTGGTTGAGCCGCGTGGCGCGCCGTGCGCCTACCACCACCATTGCCAGTCCCCACAACAGGAACAGGCCACAGATGGTCAGCAAGCGAGCCGTCGCGCTTTGCCAGAACCGATGGTCATCCACCGCCAGCAACGGTCCGAAAAACCACACCAGTAACGCGCTGGATAGCACCAGCAACAGGCTCCATAACCAAATCTTGCGCAGCACCGTGCCCGCGCCCTTGAAGAATGCGTTCATTCATTGCTCCCAGCGTTACAAGGGCGTCCGAGCCTGGTCCGACGCCAACGATTGAAAAGGTTGCAGCACCGTCATGCGCTCCGTGCCCAGCACCCAGGCAAACCCTGAGTACATCGCCAGCAAACAGGCCAGTCCAACAGCAATGAGCCACTTGGCACAGAGCATGCGCACCGGCACGGCGCGGACTTTGCCTGCCTCCAATGGCGCGGCCATCGAGAGCCGATCGCCCCGCACATGCCTGATCTGCCGGTACAGCGCGTCGCGTACCCCTTCCAGCTGAGCACCTCCCCGCTCCATTACGCGGTATTGGCCTTCGAACCCCAGCGACAGACACAGGTACATCAGCTCCAGCATGGCCACGTGCTTGACAGGGTCGCGGGACAATCGCTCCAGCAGCAGGAAAAACTTCTCGCCGCCAAAGGTTTCGTTGTGAAAGCGACTTAACAGGCTTGACCTGGACCAGTCGCTGCAACGGCCCCACGCGGTGGTGACCACCGCTTCGTCAATGACGCTGCACAGCACATAGCGTGCCGACATCACCTGACCCTCCTCACCCCCCAGGTGCAGGGCGTGCGCTTCAAACGTCGTGATGCCCGAAGACAACCGGTCGTTGAGAGTCTGCAGGCTCTCACGGCCGGAGCTGCCCTTGAGCTGCACCACCTGCGACAACAGGTCCCAAGCCGCCGCCACCAGGATGTTGGGACCCACAGTCAGACTCTGCGCGCTGTGCAGCCGGGCGGTATAGATCATCCTGTCCTCCAACTGCTCGAAACGCGGCGGCGATGGGAAATCCGTCACCGCCCCCTGCGCCGGACCGCGTCCCTCGCGATCAAGCAAGACGGTTTTTTCGTCCTGCGGGTATTCACTGTCCATCATCATAGGGTTCAGTTCCTGATAGCCCAGAAGTTGAGTTCCAGCTCGGTAAACTCGCCGCTGGCATGCAGGGCGAACCCACCTGACTGCTCCAACTGCGCGATGTCCTGGGCGCTGAGCTCGAGCATGAAATAGGTCTTGCCCGCGTGGAACGGAATCTGTCGCGGCGCTACGGGCAACGGTTTGATCCTGATACCGGTGAGATGCAGGTTGACCAACTCGCGGATGCGCTCCACAGGTCCAATCTTGAGATGCGCCGGCAGCCGGTGACGCAGCGTTTCCGAATCACACTGGGCGGTTGCCGCCAGGATGAACGTCGCCGTTCCCAGCAACTTGAGGTCACTCACCGGGCATACCAGCACACCGTACTGACGGGGTTGCAGCGTCAACTCAATGGCATGCTGCTCCAGCACCATCGACAGCACCGCGCGCAGGCGCTCCATCAATCCGCGAAAGCTCGCGCCTTGATCACCATGCTGGTAACGCACCTCCAATTGGGCGCGCTTGCTGTCGGTGGCGAACGTGGCCAATTCCCCAAGGATCGACAGCAGCTCGCGATACAACGTTTCCGGGCGCACCTGGGCCTGGCTCATAAAGTGGCGCAACATCAATTCAGCGCGATTGATCAGTTGCAGCATCAGAAGGTCGCCCACCTGCGCACCGGCCGACGCGCCATTACCTTGGATGCGCGCGGCAATCGCGTCTCCACGGCTGGCCAACAGACTGATGACCTCCTTGACGCACGACGACACATACCCGGAACCCTGCAAAAAGATGAACGTCGGCACAAAATCGGTATCCAGTCGCACGCCGCCTTCACGGGTGCAGTCCAGCACCTGAGCGACCTGCAGCTTCACATGGAACGGATCACCGGAATGCTCCCCCAGCATCAGGCGCAGGTCCGGACGCGCACAGCTGATCTGGCAACGGGCATCGACACCGGCATTGGAGTCCCCGATCTCCATTTCACAGGCAACATAGCGCGCCAGGATTTCGTGTTGCTCCGGCCTGCGCACTTCAATCTGATTGTCGGTGACCAGCGGCAACGCCAGGTACACGGATTGTCGGCCGACGTTGGCAGGCACTTGCAATACCAGAGGTTCCATCGCGCCATTGAGTTCGAACAGGCTACCGTCCGGCAATAGGCCGCTGGCCTGGTTGACGACCACCTTGCCCAGGTTGAGGTACTGCACATCGATGTCCAGGGTCAGGAACCCCCAGGCGTCGCTGCCCAGCAAGCGCGTACGGTTGAGCTGCTGATGGTAGTAGCGGTCGTTGTGCTGCAAGTGCTGGGGCCGCAGCAACATGCCTTCCTGCCAGATAACGTTATGGATGTGCATCTCAATCCTCCGTCCGACCGGTCTGCGGGGCGGCCATGCGAATACCGTTCTGGTCCAGCATTATTCGGGCCCGCGTCCGTTGCTGGGGGGCAACAGGCAGCACCAGTCGCCATTGCACATGGGGCAGGTCGCGATAGGCCGCCAGCACGCCGACATAGCGGCTTTGGGGCTCGACACTGAGCTTGAGCATCAACCGTTCACCGGGCCGCAGCTCCAGCTCTTCGCTGCTGACCCAGTCCTTGGGCAGGGCCTGCTCGGCCCGCCCATAGAGGCTGAAAAAGTCGGCATTCTCGAATGCCACGGGGTGCCGCAGCGCGAGCAAATGCACCACCACCGGTGAAGGACGGCCATGGAGGTCGGGGTTGACCTCGTCACTGGCCATCAATGCCAGGTCCAGCTTGGTCAAGGTCGAAAAGGGTGAAACGCTGCTGCAGCCGGCCAACATGCCCAGTGCCAGCAGTGTTGATGCAACGGTGGTTAGATACATGAACGTCATCCCGGGTAAGCCGCATGCAGGCTGGAGACCAGGCGCACCTGCTCTTCGTAGGCCTTGCAAAAGTCGTTGCGTAATAATTGATCGCCCAACGACGCCTCGTCGGTCAGCCGTCGGTAATAGCGCTGGTAAGCCCGCCAATGAGCGCCATCGGTGAGGAGCCTGGGCGGCTTGCCCTCGCGCTCGAAGCACAGCAGCAGATGACTTGGAGCAAAGGCCGCCAGCGCGCCGCGAACGACGGCACGGCAGGCCACCACCAAGGCCAACTGATGAATCTGCAGGTCCCGGCAGGCGTGGGCCACCGCCCGTTCGGGCGACAGATCCCCCAACTCACCGTCCCCCAACAGCGCCGTCAAGGCCGTCTGGACGTCTGGACAATCCGCCAAGGGGTTCTGCCGCGTAAGCGCCGGGGAGGTCCAACCCAGGTGCACCTCACTGCTCAGCTCGTCGCGAGTTCGCAGGCTTTGCTGCAAACCTTCGATGGCTTGCCTGAACAACCCGGCCACCTTGATCGCAAGGGCTTCGCGACCCGACGTATCGAGCGCCCCCACCTCCATGCCCAACGCCTGGCCAAACTGCGCCCAGAACGTCTCAGGGACTGCGGATGCAGCCACAACGGGCTGTGCAGGTACTACGTCACTGACAGGCTCAGCCCATTGCGGTACGACCAGGTGGTCCTGGTCCACGGTTCCCGGAGAGAACGCTTGGGCGGTCGATTCCGTCAACGTGTTCAATGCCTCCAGCTCTTTCGACGACTCGCCGCGTCGTTGTTCGCGATCCAGTGCCTGAATCGGGTCCAGCCCCAGGAAAGCATCGTCTGGAATCACCTCGCTCCGCCCGAGCGGCGGTCGTTGATGCTCGATCAGTCGGGCACGAATTTCCAACGCCCCCAGTTGGTATACGTCTGCATCACTGATCTGCCGCGCGTGCCCCTTGCGCAAGCGCTCCAGGCTGCCGGATACGCCGATACCGTTGCTGCTGATATCCGTCAAAAAGTAATGGCCGCCGCGAAAACTGACCAAGCCATGGTGGCTGGATATCAAGCGTGCGGTGTCGGGGATGACCCAGTCACACGCCGTCCCACGGCCGATCACACCGCCGACACCATCAAAGGTTTTACGGGCTGGCGGCTCGCCACTGGCGGAGCACACTTCAAGCACTAACTGCATGGCAAGGCTCCCCTGTTCAATGGCCACGACGGCTCGCCTGGGGGTCACCCAGTGGACGGTAGTCAGCATCGTCAAAGACATAATTGGCGTTACAGCCACCCAGCAAACACAGCACAAGCGCCACGGCTTGCCACGGACGAAGAGGCATCAGGAATCTCCCATGAAAGTAAGGTGTCCACGCATACGCTATTCAGCATTCCTCTCGAACATCGCCAACCGGGATCTTCAAGCGTGCCAGGCGGTAGAGCAGCGTGCGTCGTGCGACACCCAGCTCCCGCGCGGTACGGGTACGATTGCCACGGTTCTTGTGCAGGCAATCAATCAGGAACACCCGCTCCACTCGCTCCAGGCGTTGACGCAAGGTTGCATCGACAGCATCGTTGGCGGGCGCCGGTGACAGGGGCAGGTGCGCCGGCAGGATCACACCGTCGTCACAGAGCAGTACCGCGCGCTCCACCAGGCATTTGAGTTCTCGCACATTGCCGGGGAAGCCATGGCTGGACAGTTGGTCCAATGCCGCACTTGACCAGGCCACCGCTACGCGCCCCAGCGCAACGCAGGCCTTTTGCGCAAAATGCCGAGCCAACAGCAACGCATCGCCATCACGCTCACGCAAGGCCGGTAACTCAATGGGAAACTGCGCGAGCCGGTAATACAGGTCCTCGCGAAAGCTGCCCAGGGCAACCATCGCGGGAAGATCACGGTGCGTCGCGGCAATAATGCGTACATCGACCTTATGGGCCGTACTGGCACCCAATGGGCGAATCTCGCCCTCCTGTAAAACCCGCAATAACTTGGCCTGCAACGACAACGGCATATCGCCGATTTCGTCGAGTAGCAATGTGCCGCCGTGAGCGGTGTCGAACAAACCGGTGTAGTTGCGTTCAGCCCCCGTGAACGCCCCCTTGCGATAGCCGAACAGTTCGCTTTCCAGCAACCCTTCGGGAAAGGCTGCACAATTTTGCACCACGAAGGCTTTACCACTGCGTGGGCCAGCAGTATGGATGGCGCGCGCTACCACCTCTTTGCCGGTACCGGTCTCGCCATGCAGCAGCACGGTGTAGGGCGTATTCAGCACCTTGCCGATCAAACGGCACGTTTCATCCATGGCCTTGCTGTTGCCGATCAATCCGAACCTGGCCCAGGAGCCCGGCGTGCGACACGTAGGCGGCGTGACATTCACCGCAGGACTCAGACGCTGCATCAGTGCAAGTTGCCTCAAGGCAAAGCTGCCCAGTTGGCTCAATGAGCGGGCGTAGTGCTCCAACTGTTTCGGACGCTGGCTGGCGCACAGCAACACGCCCGCGAGAGTCCCGTGCCGACCGAACAACGGCATGCACATCAACGATTGCCAAGGCGTCGCCATCGCGGGAAGGAACTGGCTTTCATAGACGCTGTTTTCCAGGTCCTCAAGACTCAAGGCTGTGCGATGACTGAGCACATACTGCAACAGCTGCTCATGTTGGAAATCCACGCCTGAAGCCTGCTCGCCGGGTGGCCGTTTCTCTGGCAAATGCTGGGCAATCAGGGCAAGCCGCCCCGTCGCCTCGTCGCGCCAATACAACTGGCTGAGTTCGCACTGGCTCAATTGGGCTACCGCCGCGACACACAGGTCCGGCAAGGTTGTCGCATCACCATCGATCCCCAGGCGGGTGAACCAACCCAGCATCGCGTCGGCGTACCCCGAGGGATGGGGCAACCGGTTGAAAGCATCTTCCGTCATTGGCTGACCTCACAGACAGGACAACCGCTGCCATCCAGGCCGGCATGCACCCGGGACAGCGATTCGCCCCCGGCCATGGCCTCCAGCAAACGATCCGTCACCTGCGCCAGCAAGTGTGCGTCGATCCATTGATCGATAGAGCGGGCACCGCTGTCACCGTCAGCGCAACGCTCGGCAACACACGCAACCAGTTCGGGCGTATAGCTGAAGGTGAGCTTGCGCTGTTGCAGCCTTTGCCCCAGATGTTCCAGCTTGAGTCTTGCCAGGTCATGCAGGACTTCGCCCGTGATCGGGTAATACGGCACCACATGCATTCGCGCCAGTAAGGCAGGCTTGAAGTGCTTGCGCAGCAACGGGCGAATGGCTTCTTGCAGGACCTCCTCAGCAGGTCGCCGGTCGCCTGCGCATAATTGACCGATGCACTCGCTGCCCAGGTTGGAGGTCATGAGGATCAGCGTGTTGCGAAAATCGATTTCCCGACCTTCTCCGTCATTGGCCAGTCCCTTGTCGAAAATCTGATAGAACAGGTTCACTACTTCCGGATCAGCCTTCTCGACCTCGTCCAGCAGCACGACCGAATACGGGCGTTGGCGCACGGCCTCCGTCAACACGCCGCCCTCGCCAAAACCGATATAACCGGGTGGAGCGCCAATCAGCCGGGAAAGGGAATGCTTTTCCTGGAACTCCGACATGTTAAGGGTGGTGACAAAACGCCGACCGCCGTACAGCAGGTCACCGAGGGCCAAGGCCGTCTCGGTCTTGCCCACACCACTTGGGCCAACCAGCAGGAATACGCCGACCGGGGCATCCGCCTTATTGAGCCCGGTGGCAGCCGCGCGCAGGTTGCGTTCAAGTATCTGCACGGCATGCTCCTGACCGAGGATGCGCGAACGCAATGCATCGGCAAAGCCCAACACCCTTTCACTGCTTTCCAGGGCCAGTCGTTCGACAGGAATACCCGTCCAGGCGCTGACGACCTGTGCCACCAGACGTGGACAAACCTCAAGACTGGCCAATGGCTGGCCGTTTTGTTGCGCGTGCAGTACCTGGCGCTGTTGGGCCAAGGCATGTTCAAGGGTGTCGGTGTTCTGCCCTGCACCACGAGCAGCATCCAATTGCTGGCGCAGCGCTAGCACCTGCTGCGCCGATGCCCGCTGTTCCAACCAGTGTTGCTCCAGATGTTCACGCTCGCGCGCCACGGTCTCCAGGCGCAGGTTCAACGCGTTCAAGGCCTGCTCGTCCACCGGCAGCCCGGCGTCCCTGTCGCGATTCAACGCCTGGCGCTGGCGCGCGCCTTGCGCCTGCTCGGCGTAAAGGCGTTGCAATGCCTCGGGCGCCGTCTCCCAGCTGGTTCTCATGCGGGCGCAGGCGGTGTCCAGCACATCCACCGCCTTGTCGGGCAACTGCCGCCCAGCCAGGTAGCGCGCGCTCATGTGGGCTGCCGTGACAATGGCATCATCCCGTACATACACGCCATGGCTGCGCTCATACGCAGGAACCAGGCCGCGCAGGATCGAAACCGCCTGTTCAACACTGGGTTCGCCGACCTGCACGGGCTGGAAACGCCGCGCCAATGCCGGGTCTTTTTCGAAGTACTTCTTATATTCCGACCACGTGGTGGCGGCGATGGTGCGCAACTCGCCACGGGCCAGGGCGGGCTTGAGCAGATTGGCAGCATCGGACCCACCTGCCTGGGCGCCCGTGCCCACCAGTGTATGCGCCTCGTCGATAAACAGGATCACCGGGGTTGGCGAGGCGTTGACTTCATCGATCACGCCTTTGAGGCGCCGTTCGAATTCCCCCTTGATCCCGGTGCCGGCCTGGAGCAGGCCCATATCCAGGGTCAACACCTGTACGTGTTTGAGCGGCTCCGGCACCTCTGCGCTGGCGATACGCAGGGCAAGCCCTTCAACCACGGCGGTTTTACCCACCCCGGCTTCGCCAACCAGGATTGGATTGTTCTTGCGCCTGCGCACGAGTATGTCGATCAATTGGCGGATTTCGGCATCGCGACACAACACCGGGTCGATACCGCCCTCCCGGGCCTGGCGGGTCAAGTCATGGGTAAAACGCGCCAGCAACGCATCGCCGCCCGGCACAGGGTCGACTTCAGGCACCTGGCTCAACAAATAACTGCACACACGCTGTGCATCCAACCGGCTCAGTACCGCCTGATAACCACTGTCGGCATGTTGTAACGGGTGACGCAACAGCGCCAGTAACAGAGCGCCGTGATCAACATCCGCCTGCCGAAGCTCCAGGCGGGCCACCATCAGGGCGTGCTGCAGCCATTGCACCAGGGCCTGGGCAAACACCGGATTACACGAGGCATGCGTGCCAGCTTTGGGGTGCAGGGCCGCCTGCAGTTCGCCTGGCTCGACACCTGCATCCGCCAACGCCCTTACCAGAATACCGTGGGGGTATTCCAGCAGGGTCAGCAGCAGGTCCTCCACCAACACTTCCCTGCCGCCGCGTGTCACGCAACGTTGCGCCGAGCGCTCAAGGTCTCGGCGCGCCTGGGGCGTCAATGTCTGGATAAGTTGTTGCAGGTCCACATTCATCATAATCATTCATCCCTAATCAGCGTTGCTGGCCACAATGACCACACCGTCGGCACACCCATGGGCCAGCCAAGTGGTCCAGCCGAGGCGGCAGACGTTGTGTTCGCCGAGGTGCAACGGCCTGATCTCCTCCTTGAGCAGTACCAGACGCAGGTCATAGGCCAGAGGGACGCGCACCGTCAGCCGCAGCAATGCGCACAGCAACGGGTAGTCCACACCAGTAGGTAGAAACTCATGGAAACGCTGCCAGCCCAGGTCCTGCACATGCACCCTGAACTTGCCGCTGCGGTCGGTGACCCGACAACCCAGCACCTGGTCATGACCGAGCACACTGTTGGTGGCACCCAGCCGATTCTGCTGGGGGACGGCAATGACCACCGAGCGTTCCACCCACTGCTCGACGAACAAGCGGGTGTGCTTGAAGTAGTAACGCAGCACTGTCTCGATCAAGGCTGCCGAATGGGCCCGCAGGCTGAGCAACCCCAGGTAGGGTAATAGCCGTTTGCAGTTCAATTGGGCAGTCGCGCGCAGGTGATGGCCCTTCAACCCGATCAGGGCAAACATCTGCTCGGAAAAGACATCCCGGGCGCCAACCTGGAAACACGCCCGGTAACGGTACTTGCGCCAGATCGGCAGCATCAGCCGCTGCAACCGATGATGAAACAGGTCGAGAAAGTCCCGGGTAGCCTGACCACCCGCATCGTCAACAATCGCCTGCTCGCCATAAAATGCCGGCAATGGCGAACCTGCGCCGCACAGCCCCAGCACGTTGAGGCAAAGACGCGCGCGCAATTGACCGTGTTCAACAAAAAACTCCACCCGTTCAATATCATGACCGGGGAAACCGAGACCTGGGTTGGCTTGAAACTCCAACTGGTCATACAGCGCATCGTCATCCAGCATCGGATGAGCATCGCGTAAACGCCTGATCACCTGTAAAACCGCCTGGAACAGCGAGTATTCGCGGATGACGCTGGACAGTGCCGTCAAAGCAGGGGCTGCTGGCCCATCCGGGGTGGCCATAGGTACACGTCTCCTTGTGTGCTGATGACTCGCAATTCGTGATAGGTATTAAGGCTGGCGTAAAGCGCGAAGAATTCGTTGAGCACCGACGCGAACACGAACACCTCGCCCTGGCCAAGAAAACCTTGGGGATCAATCGTCAGGTCGATTCGTAAGCCCCTGAGCGGCAAGCCACGGTGCAGTCGGTCGACAGCCGAGTGCCTGACGGATCGCAATGCGCCAAGTTTTCTCTCACTGACTTTCTGCGCCTGTCGGTCGTGGTAGCGCGGCAGGTCGTAGGTTTCGAGGATGACCTTCAAGGCATTGATGTCGGTCAATGACAGGTAGTTGAGCGACATGTTGCTGATGAGCCGCCAGAGAAAATCCTGCTCGAGGGGCGGCGAAAAACTCGCGGTCGGCGTGCAGATATTACGAAACGACAACCCTTCCGGTGTCTGCTCGCAAGGCTGGTTGATCTCCCCGATCTGAAGCAGCCGAGGCAGGTCGTGGTTGGTACAGGTCAGCTCGACCGACAGGGTTTCCGGGCCAAACTCCGGCGCGTTGGAAAAACCTAGCCAGGTATCGAGGCCCGCGTGCTGTGCCGATGCATGTTGGCGAATGCTGTAGCTGGCGGTGGCCGCCGACAGTGCGTCATCGCTGTCATGCTCGAAGGATTCGAACGGTACGTAGGTCCGATATCCCGACCCGCCGGGACGCCAACCGGTGACACTGTCCACGGAAAATACACAGGCGTTTTCCCGTGAGTATTCCCCCGGTATCACCAGGTATTCATCCTGCTTGCCGTCCAGGCGGATCGGTACGGCATCATGTTTGAACAAATTAGCGATGGGCGTGCAGTACAGCTTCACGTTGTCCAGGGTGGGGAGATGGGGCTCACGCCATGGGTTACGCAGTTTGAAACGCAGCACCACTGCACGCACTTGCTTGAGCAACTCATGGGGCAAACCGTGCAGTACATCCAGCCCCACCACGTCGACAAACAGGTACTTGTCAGGAAAGGCGAAGTACTCCTGCAAATGACGATATCCACGAAAGGTATTCATTGGATACGGAATCAACGCCTGCTCCTCGCTGAATCCCACGGGACGTACCGGATCGGCACCCAATCGCAACGAGAGGGGTTGCCCATCCTCGCCACTGACCGGCAGGCCATCGCGGCCCAAAGGTAGCAACTCGATACCCTCGAGATGACGCAACAGGCTCAGGTACAACCCTTGGCCGATGTAGCGGTCACCCGCCAGGTGCAGGCGTAGTTGATCGAACGTCCATTCACTGAAGTTGCCCTCGACACTCATGTCCAGGTGCAGGCTCAACAGCGCAACCTCGCCCTGGAGGCTGTATTCCAGAGCGCTCAGTTGCAGCGGCAGGACTTGGGTGGCGTAACAGGTACGGAAGCGACAACGCTCACCCTTGAGGGCAGCACTTTCGACCGGGGTATCCCGCGCGACCATCACCCCGGGGCCGACGTGCTTCAACGGATCAAACTGCAAGATGCTGAAGGCGGGCATCGGCCGCATGTAGTTGGGCCACAGCAAATGCATCAAGGAATGAGTCAGCTCAGGCAGCTCATCATCCAGTTTCTGGCGCAAGCGACCGGTGAGAAACGCGAAGCCCTCCAACAACCGTTCCACATCCGGGTCCTGCCCTGGGTCGGCAAGAAACGGCGCGAGCGCAGGGTTACGTTCGGAGAAACGCCGCCCGAGTTGACGCAACGCACTCAGCTCGCTCTGGTAATAGCGATTAAAGGACATCCGGCAAAACCTCAACCCGTCCGGGCTCGCAGAGTCGTGCAACGAACACCACAGGCTGCTTGACACCCGCCACCATCAGCGTGGCCTCAATGGAGAACGCCTGGGCCAGAGGGTCGTGATCGCGCGGCAACGCCGTAACCCGCACCTGCTGCAATCGTGGCTCGTAGGCCCGTATGAATCGCTCGATCAACAAGCGCGACTGGCTCAATGACTCATGCAGGCTCTGGTTCATATCATTAAGATCGGGCAAGCCGTAGTCCGGCAATGTCTGAACGCTGCCCGCACGGATACTGAGCATTTTCCCCAGGTGACTGGCAATGGACGTCACGCCACAGGCATATACGGCCGCCGGGCGTTCGAGGCGCTCGAAAAGGCTATGTTTTTGGGGCATTCCCTGACCTTCTTTCATTCTTTGTCGAGCTTGCCAACCAGAGACAGGGTGAAGTCCGCCCCCATGTACTTGAAGTGCGGTCGCACACTCAGGTTGACGCGGTACCAGCCAGGCTCGCCCTCTACGTCACTGACAACGATGCGCGCCGCTCGCAACGGGCGCCGCCCACGCACTTCGGCACTGGGGTTTTCCTGGTCGGCGACGTACTGGCGAATCCACTTGTTGAGCTCCAGCTCGAGGTCTGTACGCTCTTTCCACGAACCCAGCTGTTCACGCTGCAATACCTTCAGGTAGTGGGCCAGCCGGTTGACAACCATCATGTAGGGCAACTGGGTCCCCAGGCGATAGTTCAGCTCCGCGTCCTTGCCCTCTGCGCTGATGCCGAACTGTTTGGGTTTCTGCACCGAACTGGCGGAAAAAAACGCGGCATTGTCACTGCCCTTGCGCATCGTCAAGGCAATGAAGCCCTCTTGCGCAAGTTCATATTCGCGGCGATCGGACACCAGCACTTCGGTGGGAATCTTGGTTTCGATTTCGCCCATGCTTTGGAAGTGGTGCAACGGCAAGTCTTCCACGGCCCCTCCGCTCTGCGGACCGATGATGTTCGGACACCAGCGGAACCGCGCGAAGCTTTCGGTCAGGCGTGTGGCGAAGGCATAGGCGGTATTGCCCCACAGGTAATGCTCGTGGCTGCTCACCACGTTTTCCTGGTAGGCAAAGGTCTTGACCGGGCACTCAAGGGGATCATAGGGCGTACGGAGCAGGAAGCGCGGCACGGTCAGGCCGATATAACGCGCATCTTCGCTCTGGCGAAAGCTTTGCCATTTGACAAATTGCGGCCCTTCGAAATGGTCCTTGAGATCCTTGAGGTCAGGCAGTCCCGTGAAGCTTTCCAGCCCGAAGAACGCCGGCCCGGCTGCTGCGATGAAAGGCGCGTGCGCCATGCACGCGACACTGGCAGCGTATTGCATCAGTTTCACATCGGGCGCGCTGGGGGACAGAAAGTAATTGGCAATGATCGCGCCCACGGGCTGACCACCAAATTGACCGTACTCAGCGCTGTAGACATGTTTGTACAACCCGGACTGAGTCACTTCCGGTGAATCTTCGAAGTCCTCCAGCAAATCTTGCCGGGAGACGTTCAACAGTTCGATCTTGATGTTTTCACGAAAATTGGTGCGGTCGACCAGCAATTGCAAACCTTTCCAGGAAGCTTCCAGGGCCTGGAACTCCGGATGGTGCAAGATTTCATCCATTTGCTGGCTGAGCTTCATATCGATCTCGGCAATCATTCGGTCGACCAGGCGCTTCTTGACGGGCTCGCCGTGGTTCTGTGGTTTGATCAACTCCTCGATAAAGGCCGAGACACCCCGCTTGGCGATGGCATAGGCCTCGTCATCCGCACTCAGCAGTGTTTGGGCAATGATGTTGTCGAGGATGCTGTAATCCTCACTGGTGTGTTCCGGTATCGGATTCTGTTGGGTGTTCATGCGGTCAGTGTCCTTTTACTGAAATTTCAGGCGGTGTGGTTGCTCAGCTCCAACTCGGCCAATACCCGGGCGCGGGACTCGTCATCCGCCAGGGCGTGCTCAATGGCTTTGCGAAAGCTTGGTGTATTGCCCAGCGGCCCTTTGAGCGCCATAAGTGCTTCACGCAATGCCATCAGCTTGTGCAATTCGGGTATCTGCTCCACCAGGTTCGCGGGATTGAAGTCCTTCATGGCATTGATACGCACCTCAATGGCCAGCTCCTCGACTTCAGCACACTCCTGCAGGCGATTGGGTACGTTCAGCGTCAGGCTTAATGCTTGCTTGGCCAGCACTTCATCAAGGGTGTTCTTGTCGATGGCAATGGGCTTGCGGTCTTCAAGCTTGCGTACATCCTCACGCTGGGTGAAGTCACCCAGCACCAGCAGCTTCAACGGCAGTTCGACTTCATCCTGCGCACCGCCGATGGCAGGCTTGAAGGTGATATTGATACGTTCCCTGGGCGCTACCGAACCTTCTTTGGCCATCGTGTTTCTCCTTTTCCAAGTGGCTCGAAAGCCTATTCAAGTACCGCTTCAAGATCGAAGAGGCACAGCCTGCGATGGGTGTCTTCCTTACGCTCGCGTACGGCCTGGTTTTGTGGCAACACGTCACAGCAACGGTGCAGCAACTGGGTCACTTGCAAGGCCAACTCCGGCTCCCAGTGTTCGAGGCCCCTGCGTTGCAGCTCGTTGTCGAGGTGTTCGAGCTGGATCTTCGCCAACTCGTGTTTGCCCGCCTGCCCACACAGGCGCGCCTGGGCAAGTCGCCAATGAAAACGGGCACGATCGCTATGAGCCGCATGCATGCCTTGCTTGAGTTCATGGACGGCCGCCTTGAGCCCGTCCTGGCGCAGCCGAAGCCGTGCCACTTGCAAGGCCACCTCCCAAGGCTCGGCGTCGGCATCCGCCACGGTCGGTGATTCGGGCCATTGCAGATGACGGGCAACCTGCTGCGCGATCCAGTCACGCGTGGGACCGTCGGCAAAAGGAGCGCCATCGTGAAAACGAAACTCGGGCAGGTGGGGCAGGCGCTGCAGCAACAGGGCGAAGTTCACTTCCAGCTCAGTCATGGCCAGGTCGGCCTGCAGGGCTTCCAGGCACTGCCAGACCATGTACAACCCGTCGAACCAGAACAGCGCACCGGCGAGGCTGGCCTCCAGCTCGAGCATCAAGTCGGTGTAATGACCTTGGGCAAGCCGCTCCTGGTAACGCTTGAGCTTGTCGGGTGCAGGCCCGCGCAAGGTGGTGATCCGTTCGCTGTCAGCGTCCGGGTAGCTGACGAGGGTCAGCCAGGTTAGCGCCCGGTTCAGACGCAGCGCGCGCAGGTCGGTGGCGTTCTGGCGTAACCACCAGGCACACAGAGGACGGGCCTGATCCTGTAAGGCGCGCAGCAACTTGTGGGCATCTTTCTCGGTGCTCACCGCGACCTCGGCATTCTGCAACAGGGGGGTCACCTGCTTGACCTGCTCCTGCGCGGCAACACCGCCCAGGGTCGCGACCGGAGAATCGCCTTGCGCAGCACGCTCCAACCGCTGGGCCAGTTGCCTGCGAATCGGCAGGAACGGCGACGCGTTATCTTCAAGGCGCTCGACACAGCACTCATCGAGACACACCAGATGTTCAAGCGCGGATTCGAACAAGGGCTGCTGATCCTGCAGCGACAGGCTTTGCGCGAAGAGGGGCTCGAGGCGCCCCGCCAGCCAACTGAAGGCTGCGCCACGAGTACGCGGTTTTTCGGGATAGACCGCGGACCAATGATGCACACAGAGATAGCGCAATAACCCAAGGCCGGCCAACAGCCCTGGAAAGGATTCCCGTTGATACAATGCCCAGGTCAGCCAGACGACGATCCGCAGATCCTTGGATTGTTGACGCAACAGGTATTCACCGGTTTCCAGGACCTTCTGCCAGTCGGTCTGGACGCCCCCATGAATCGATTGCGCCTTGCCCAATTCGAACTCCAGAACTTCATACTCACTTGAATAGCGCATATCGCTGCCGGCAAAACTCGTCGGCGTGCAGGGCGACCGTGCAAGTTCAAGGTAGTCGTTATAAAGTTTTTCTGAATAAGACATTCGGCCCAATTACCCAAAACAAAAAAGTCAGAGCATTAATATTTAAACCATCTATCAAATCGCCATCTCACCTTCGCCCCACCCGCTGCAAAGTTCGTAAACCTTAGCCATGCAAACAGCATTCAACAAGCAGCACCCCAACACTTAAGCAGTTTCCTACAACCCCCATAATTCGAGGCCTGCGCAGGGTTTTGCGCAGTTAAACCTTCATCTGGCCCCGAGCATCTTTGCCAAGCCCAATACCAATGACCCCAATTCCATGAGCAATTAAATGCGCACTTATGCGCAACGCATTCTGCATATATTTGATTAAATCACCCTCCCCCGAGCAAAAAACCGCTCCATTAACCGCTGACGCCACTGTTTTTATTGAGCCTGATACTTTCGGGCACGCTTCTTGTTAATCAGAGTTGCCCGACCGGCACCATGACCGGTTGGAACAACTCATCAATCAGGCAAGGAAACCCGTCATGCCAACACCCGCGTATCTTTCCATCACCGGTGTCAAACAAGGTTTGATTACGGCAGGCACATTTACCCAGGACTCGGTAGGCAACATTTATCAGGAAGGTCATGAAGACCAGATTCTGGTCCAGGCCTTTGCTCATCAGGTGATCATCCCCCGCGATCCGCAGTCGGGTCAGCCGACGGGCCAGAGGGTCCATAAGCCGCTGATGATCAGCAAGGTATTCGATAAGTCATCGCCCTTGCTGTTCAGCGCATTGACCAGCGGTGAAGAGGTAAAATGCCGACTGGAGTGGTTCCGTACATCATCGGCCGGCACCCAGGAGCACTACTTCACGATAGAACTGGAGGGCGCGACGCTCGTGGACATCCAGTCCCGCATGCCCAATTGCCAGGACCCGGACAATGCCCACTTCACTCACCTGGAGGATGTGTATTTCACCTATCGCAAGATCGTATGGACCCATGAAGTGTCGGGCACATCCGGATCGGATGACTGGCGCAGCCCGGTAGCGGGCTAAGTCGGACGTGAGCGGGAACGGGTGCCAGGGACGGCACCGTTTCTGCCAGGCAACTACACCATCGCCAAGGGATGCTTGCGCCTGGGTGCGCCGAACACCCGATCGATGGCATCCAGGTCGTGCTCATCGAGCACCACCTTGGCGGCGGCCGCATTGAGCCGTACATGCTCCGGGGTGACCGCCTTGGGAATGGCGATCACACCGTCCTGGCGCAGCACCCAGGCCAGGGCAACCTGGGCAGGCGTGACCTCGTAGCGGCGGGCGATCTGTTTGAGGGTCTGGCTGGCCAGCAACGCCCCACCCTGGGCAATCGGGCAGTACGCCATCAGCGGCAGATGGTGTTGTTGCCACCAGGGCAACAGGTCGAATTCGATCCCGCGCTCTTCGATGTTGTACAGCACCTGATTGGTCGCGCAGGCCGGGGATGCGAGCTCCTGCAGGTCGGCCACATCGAAATTGGAGACACCCCAACGGCCGATCTTGCCGGCCTCACGCAGGCGCTCGAACGCTTCGACGGTTTCTTCAAGGGGATACTGGCCACGCCAATGCAGCAGATACAGATCAATGTAGTCCGTGCCCAAGCGCCGGAGGCTGGCTTCACACGCACGGGGCACGCCCTTTTGGCTGGCGTTGTGCGGGTAGACCTTGCTCACCAGGAACACCTGGTCGCGCCTGCCGCTGATGGCTTCGCCGACGACTTCCTCGGCGCCACCCTCGCCATACATCTCGGCGGTGTCGATGAGGGTCATGCCCTCGTCGATCCCCAGTTGCAATGCCGCGACTTCAGCGCGGCGCCGGTCCGGGTCTTCGCCCATGCGCCAGGTTCCCTGGCCGATGACAGGGACGGGAACGCCCGCCAGATCAATGGTGCGCATGACAACCTCCTGATGAGTTCGCGGATTAACAGTGTGGCATTGACCGGACAAAAGGGTTCAATCGAAGTATGGTTGCCCTTTGCCAAGTCGCCAGGAAGGACCTGCAATGCTGTTTGTCGTGATGCTCGGGGGCAAGCACCCACGGGCAAGAATTGAAGTGCACGATGTGGTGTTCGCCGTAGCGGACACACTGGAAGGCACCTACCCGCAATTGCGCGAGGGCTGGTTTGGCAGCCCCAAGGGTGTGCATATTGATTCGTGGATAGCGGTGGATGGCGTCGACGGCTGGAAGGTCGAACTCAGCCACCTGGCCCCCGCTGCCGACGCCCATCACCTGTACTTCATCAACCTTGGCGGTTATGAAACCAACAGCTTTGGCGAAGCCCACCACTACCTGCTGGTGGTCGCCCGCAACAAACGGGAGGCGACCAGCAAGGGCAAGCAACAGGTGCTGCGCCACTGGTCCCAGGCCCACACCGATGGCGTGATGGATATCGACGACTGCCTGCCCATCGACCTGGTGGACGGCCGCTACCTGCACCTGGTGCAAGGCGCCCATCGGCCGATCATTCAGCAGAATGACTACATTGTCTTGAATTGATGGGGGCTTATTCGACCGGACATCAGATGACTCCGGCAACGTCAGACGTAACACTGCTTTTGCTGTTGCTGTTGCTGTTGCTGTTGCTGTGGCTGTGGCTTTTGCTCTTGATCTCAGGCGCCCCGTCAAACACGCTGGCCGAACGCAGGCTTGAATCCGTGGGTAACCCGGCAGGACGCCGGGTTAGCCGTCCTGGGCCAGGGATGGCCCATGACGGCGGCCCACGGATTCAAGCCTGCGTTCGGGCACACCGAGCCTAGGCGAGGTGCCGAGTGTTGGGGCGGGGACCTTTTGCTTACTTTTGGGTCCCTCCAAAAGTGAGCCGCTGTAAGAGCGGAACCATAGGTGGCCGTTACCGCAGCAACGGATATGTACTCGATCTGATCCAACATCCTGGTCGGCTGTCAGGCCGCCATCGGGGGCAAGCCCCCACATTTGATCTCCATACATCAGGTAGATACCAGCCTGCTCTGGATCTCACTCCATCACGCCAATACCCAAGCTCAACGCACCAACCAGAACCCCAGCGGAACTTTGCCAGGAAATAACCGCCTGATTCCGGTACGCTCACCGTTTTTACTCAAGGAGTTAATCCCCATGGCCAAAGCCACCGCCCGTCACATCCTCGTTGCCACCGAAGACAAGTGCAACGAACTCAAGGCCCAAATCGAAGGCGGCGCCGATTTCGCAGAAATCGCCAAAGCCAACTCCAGCTGCCCATCCAGCCGCCAGGGCGGTGACTTGGGTTCGTTCGGTCCAGGCCAGATGGTCAAGGAATTCGACACCGTCGTCTTCAGCGCCCCGGTCAACACCGTGCAAGGCCCGGTGAAAACCCAGTTCGGCTACCACCTGCTGGAAGTCACCAGCCGCCAGGACTGATCCCGTCCGCGCTGCTGCTTGAAACAACGGCCCGCCTCTTGGTGGGCCGTTGTGCATGTGACGACTGGCGACGCTGATGCCGTTAGCGTACAAATCCTTATTCTTCTCCACCCGGCGTTCAAGGCTGACAATGCGATTGGCTTTTTCCAGACTGTTCAGTACCTCCCTGGCCCTGCTGCTGGCCAGCAGCGCCGTGATCGCGGCGCCCCAACCGTCCATGACCGTGTACGGCGAACCGGCCAAGTATCCCGCCGGTTTCAGCCATTTCGACTACGCCAACCCCAACGCCCCCAAGGGCGGCAGCCTGCGACGCTCGGCGCTGGAGATCGGGCGTTTCGACCATGTGCTGCCGTATATCGACAAAGGCATCGGCGTCTCCCAGGTCGACGGCTGGCTGTATGCGCCCCTGGCCCTGCGTTCCCTGGATGAGCCCTATACGGTGTATGGCCTGGTGGCCGAGAAGATGGAACGCGCGGAGGACGGCCTGTCCCTGCGCTTCTTCCTCAACCCCAAGGCGCGCTTTGCCGATGGCAAGCCGATCACCGCCGAAGACGTGCGCTACAGCTTCAACCTGCTGATGACCCAAGGCAGCCTGCGCTTTCGCACGCTGTTCGCCGACGTCAAGCACGTCGAAGTCGAAGGCCCGCGCCAGGTACGTTTTGATTTCTCCAGCAATGAAAACCGCACCCTGCCCCTGGATGTCGCCACCCTGCCGGTGTTTCCCGAGCACTGGTGGAAAACCCGCGACTTCGCCAACGGCGGTGGCTACGAAGCCCCCCTGGGCAGCGGCCCGTACAAGGTCGGCAAGATCGACTCGGGCAGCACCATCACCTTTACCCGCGACCCCGACTGGTGGGGCAAGGACCTGCCCGTCAGCCGCGGCCTGTACAACTTCGATCACCTGAGCCTGGAGTACTTCGGTGACACCGAAGTGGCCCGCCAGGTACTGCGCGGTGGCGCCTACGACTTCAACCGTGAGTTTTCCGCCACCGGCTATTCCATCGGCTACAACGGCCCGGCCCTGGACGATGGCCGCCTGCAACGTGCGCACCTGGCCAAGGACATGCCGCAACCGGCCCAGGGTTATGTGTTCAATGTGCAAAAACCGATGTTCAAGGACCGTCGCGTGCGCCAGGCCCTGGCGATGCTGTGGGACTTCGAATGGGCCAACCGGCAGATGATGCGCAACCTGTACATCCGCCAGCAAAGCTACTTCTCCAACAGCCCGCTGGCCGCCACCCAGTTGCCCACCCCGGAAGAACTGGCGATTCTCGAACCCTTGCGCGGGCAGATTCCCGACGAGGTGTTCACCCAGGTGTTCAAGGCCCCGGTCACCGATGGCAGCGGCATGATCCGCGACAAACAGTTGCAAGCCCTGGCCCTGCTGGAAGAAGCCGGCTGGAAGCCAGACGGCGACAAACTGGTCAACGCCGAGGGCGAGCCGCTGGAATTCACCTTCCTCAATGCCCAGAACGGCCTGGAACGCCTGCTGTTGCCGTACAAACGCAACCTCGCACAGATCGGCATTACCTTGAACATCCGCCGCATCGACTCTTCGCAATACGTCAACCGCCTGATGGCCCGCGACTACGACATGATCGTCACCGGCTTCCCGGTCACCACCTCGCCCGGCATGGAGCTGTACAACTACTTCGGCTCGACCGCCGCATTCGATCCGGGCGCCAACAACTACATGGTGCTCAAGGACCCGGCCGTCGACAGCCTGATCAAGGGCCTGGTCAAGGCCGACACCCAGGCGCAGATGCTCACCTATGCCCATGCCCTGGATCGGGTGCTGCAATGGAATTACCTGTGGATCCCCAATTACTACCCGCCCGGCACCTCCGCCGCGTGGTGGAACCGCTTCGGCCGCCCGGCCATCGAGGCCAGGAATGATGAAGCCCTGGAAACCTGGTGGGAAATCAGCCCTACCCCGCTGACCAATGAACAAATGAATGCCGAGTTGAAAAAACGCGCGGGAGCTCGCTGATGTTTGCCTATATCGTGCGGCGCCTGCTGCTGATCATTCCGACGCTGGTGATCATCCTGCTGGTCAACTTCGTGATCGTCCAGGCCGCCCCCGGCGGACCGGTGGAACAAGCCATCGCCCATTTGCAGGGCATCGGCGGCGGCGCGGTCGGCGGCTCATCCGGCGACGGTGTCAGCAGCGGCTCCCGTGCCAGCCGTGGCCTGGACCCGAAACTGATCAAGGACATCGAAAAACAATACGGCTTCGACAAGCCCGCGCCGGAACGCCTGTGGCTGATGCTCAAGAGCTACGCCCAGCTGGATTTCGGCAACAGCTTCTTTCGCGGCGCCACCGTGATCGACCTGATCCTGGAAAAAATGCCGGTGACCATTTCCCTCGGCCTCTGGGCCACGCTGATCACCTACCTGGTGTCGATCCCCCTGGGCATTCGCAAGGCGGTGCGCCATGGCAGCAGCTTTGATGTGTGGAGCAGTACCGCCATTGTGATTGGCTACGCGATGCCGGCGTTCCTGTTCGCGATGTTCCTGATCGTGGTGTTCGCCGGAGGCACGTCATTGAACTGGTTCCCGGTGCGCGGGCTGGTCTCGGAAAACTTCGCCGAGCTGAGCACCGTGGGCAAGATCGCCGACTACTTCTGGCACCTGGTACTGCCGGTCAGCGCGCTGGTGATCGGCGGGTTCGCCACCCTGACCATCCTGACCAAAAACTCGTTCCTCAATGAAATCACGCGCCAGTACGTCGTGACCGCCCGCGCCAAAGGCCTGAGCGAACGGCGGGTGCTGTACGGCCATGTGTTTCGCAACGCCATGCTGCTGGTGATCTCGGGGATTCCCCAGGCGTTCATCAGTGTGTTCTTTGCCGGTTCGCTGTTGATCGAGGTGATCTTTTCCCTCGATGGCCTCGGCCGCATGAGCTACGAGGCCGCCGTGTCCCGGGACTACCCGGTGGTGTTTGGTTCGCTGTTTATCTTCACCCTGTTTGGCCTGCTGATAAAACTGATCGGCGACCTCTGCTACACCCTGGTGGACCCGCGTATCGACTTCGCCGCGAGGAACGCCTGATGCTTAACCTGTCTCCCGTAGCCCGTCGGCGTTTCGAGCGGTTCAAGAAAAACCGGCGCGGCTGGTGGTCGCTGTGGTTGTTTATCGGCCTGTTTATCCTGACCCTGGGCGGCGAGTTGATCGCCAATGACAAACCCTTGGTGCTCAGTTACAAGAACGAGCTGTATTTCCCCGTCTTCAAGCGCTACACCGAGCAGCAGTTCGGCGGGCAACTGCCGTTCCAGGCCGATTACCGCAGTGACTACGTGCAAAAGCTGATCAAGCAGGACGGCGGCTGGATGCTGTTCCCGCCGATCCCGTTCAGCGACGACACGCCCAACTACGAACTGACCCGCCCGGCCCCCAGCCCGCCCTCGACGGTGAACTGGCTGGGTACCGATGACCAGTCGCGGGATGTGCTGGCGCGGGTGATCTTCGGCGCGCGGGTGTCGATCCTGTTTGCCCTGGCACTCACCGCGATCAGCGCCACCATCGGCATCGCCGCCGGGGCCTTGCAGGGCTATTACGGCGGCTGGGTGGATCTGCTCGGCCAACGCATCCTTGAAGTGTGGTCCGGGCTGCCGGTGCTGTACCTGCTGATCATCCTGTCGGGGTTTGTCGAGCCGAACTTCTGGTGGTTGCTGGGAATCATGGCGCTGTTTTCCTGGCTGGCCCTGGTGGATGTGGTGCGCGCCGAGTTCCTGCGCGGGCGCAACCTGGAGTACGTCAAGGCCGCACGGGCCCTGGGCCTGGGCGACGGCAAGATCATTCGCCGGCACATCCTGCCCAACGCCATGACCGCCACCTTGAGCTACCTGCCGTTTATCCTCACCGGGGCGATTTCCACCCTGAGCGCCCTGGATTTCCTCGGTTTCGGCATGCCTGCGGGCAGTGCGTCACTGGGCGAGTTGATTGCCCAGGGCAAGCAGAACCTGCAAGCGCCGTGGCTGGGCCTGACGGCATTTTTCACCTTGGCGCTGATCCTGTCGCTGCTGGTCTTTATCGGCGAGGCATTGCGTGATGCCTTCGACCCACGCTCATGAGTGACTGCGTATGAACCTGATCGAAATCCGCGACCTCAGCGTCGCCTTCAGCGGCCAGACCGTGGTACGCAACCTGAGCCTGGATGTACGCCCCGGCGAGTGCCTGGCGCTGGTGGGTGAGTCCGGCTCCGGCAAGTCGGTGACCGCCCATTCGATTCTGCAACTGCTGCCCGAAGCCGGTACTGAAACCCGTGGCTCCGTGAAATATCGCGGCCAGGAACTGGTCGGCGCCTCGGCGTCGACCTTGCAGAAACTGCGCGGCAACCGCATTGCGATGATCTTCCAGGAGCCGATGACCTCCCTCAACCCGCTGCACAGCATCGAAAAACAGATCGGCGAAACCTTGCTGCTGCACAAGGGCCTGGGCGGCAAGGCGGCGCAGGCGCGCATCCTCGAGTTGCTGCAGTTGGTGGGCATCCAGAAACCCCAGGAACGCCTCAAGGCCTATCCGCACCAACTCTCCGGGGGCCAACGCCAACGGGTGATGATCGCCATGGCCCTGGCCTGTGAGCCGGAACTGCTGATCGCCGACGAGCCCACCACCGCCCTTGACGTGACCGTGCAGCGCAAGATCCTGCTGCTGCTCAAGTCCCTGCAACACCGCCTGGGCATGTCGCTGCTGCTGATCAGCCATGACCTCAACCTGGTGCGCAGCATCGCCCAGCGGGTGTGCGTGATGCACGCCGGCGAGATTGTCGAGCAAGCTGACTGCGAGACCTTGTTCACGGCACCACAACATCCCTACAGCCGCCTGTTGCTGGACGCCGAGCCGTCCGGCGATGTGCTGTGCAGCGAGCCACGGGAGACCGTGCTGGACGTGCACGACCTGAGCGTGCAATTCCCCCTGGGCGGCGGTCTGTTCCGGCGCAAGACCTACCTGCGCGCGGTGGATGGCATCAGCCTCAGCGTACAGCGCGGCAAGACCCTGGGGATTGTCGGCGAGTCCGGTTCGGGCAAGTCCACCCTCGGCCAGGCGATCCTGCGCCTGCTGGATTCCACCGGCAGCATCCGCTTCCAGGGCGAGGCCCTCGACCCGCTCAACCACAAGCAGATGCGCCCGTGGCGCAAGCAGATGCAAGTGGTCTTCCAAGACCCCTACGGCAGCCTCAGCCCGCGCATGTCGGTGCAGCAGATCATCAGCGAAGGCCTGGAGGTGCATGCGCCGTGCAGCCTGGCCGACCGCGATGCGCAAGTGATCCAGGTGCTCAAGGACGTGGGCCTCGACCCCGCCAGCCGCCATCGCTTCCCCCATGAATTCTCCGGAGGCCAGCGCCAACGCATCGCCATCGCCCGCGCGCTGGTGCTCAAGCCGGCGCTGATGCTGCTGGATGAACCGACCTCGGCACTGGACCGTACGGTGCAGAAGCAGGTCGTAGCGTTGCTGCGTGAATTGCAGGAAAAGTACGGCCTGACCTACCTGTTTATCAGCCATGACCTCGCCGTGGTACGCGCCATGGCCCATGACATGATCGTGATCAAGGACGGCAAGGTGGTCGAGCGCGGGCCGAGCCATGACGTTTTCGAAGCGCCGCAGCACCCGTATACCAAAGAACTCCTGGCGGCGGCCGGCGGGCTGTCGTCATGAGTACCAGCCTGACGGACTATCAACAGGTTCGCGGCCTGGCGATCCAGTCGCTGTTCGAGATCATCGAGCAGTCCAGCGAAGGCACGGTGATTGTCGACCGCGACGCCAATATCGTCTGGATGAACGAGCGCTACGCCAAGCGCTTCGGCCTCAAGAGTGCCGATGAAGCCATCGGCCAGCCATGCGAGCGGGTGATTTCCAACAGCCTGTTGCGCCAGGTGGTGCGCACCGACCGGCCGATTCTGCTGGACATCCAGGACACCCCCAAAGGCCCTTTGGTGGTGATGCGCCTGCCGATCCACAACGATGCCGGTGCAGTGATCGGTGCGATTGGCTTTGCCTTGTTCGATGAACTGCGCAACCTGTCGCCGCTGATCGAACGCTACCTGAGCATGCAGCAGGAACTGGCCTCCACCCGCTCGTTGCTGCGTTCACGCCAGAGCAAGTACAACTTCGCGCACTTTATCGGCACCAGCGCCGCGAGCCTGGAAGTCAAACGCCGTGCCCGGCGCAGCGCAGGCGCCGAGTCGCCGGTGCTGTTGCTGGGTGAGACCGGCACCGGCAAGGAATTGCTCGCCCAGGCGATCCACGGTGCCTCACCGCGTGCGCACAAAGCCTTTGTCAGCATCAACAGCGCGGCGATTCCCCATGACCTGCTGGAAGCCGAGTTCTTCGGCACCGCGCCGGGCGCCTTTACCGGTGCCGATCGCAAGGGCCGCCCGGGCAAGTTCCAGATTGCCCAGGGCGGCACGCTGTTCCTCGATGAAATCGGCGATATGCCGCTGCCGCTGCAAAGCAAGCTGCTGCGGGTGTTGCAGGAAAAGGAATTCGAACCAGTGGGTTCCAACGAAATGCTGCACAGCGATGTGCGGGTGATCGCGGCCACCTCCATGGACCTGGAAGCGGCGATCAAGCGCGGTGAGTTCCGTGCGGACCTGTATTACCGCCTGAACGTATTGCCAATCCAGGTGCCGCCGCTGCGTGAGCGGCTGGAGGACATTCCGGCGCTGAGCGAAGCGATCCTCGAGGAACTGCGCAGCCAGCATGAACTGGACCGCGAAGCCCTGGCGCTGTTGGCACAGCATGCGTGGCCGGGGAACATCCGCGAACTGCGCAACGTGCTGGAGCGCGCGGCGTTGCTGAGCGATGACTTGGTATTGAACGCTGGGGACATTCGTGCGGCGATTGGCACGGTCAGCCCGGTGACGCGCGGCGCGGTGGACACGGCTGAGGGTGAGACGTTTGCGGCGGCGCGGGAGCGGTTTGATCGGCAGGTGATTGCGGCGGCGCTCAGGGCGTGTGAGGGCAATGTGGTCGAGGCGGCCAGGCGATTGGGGTTGGGGCGGTCGACATTGTACAAGAAAATGGTGGCACTGGGAATTGCCTGATCTCCAAACAGAGACAAAATCCTCCATATAAAGACATTCCCTGTGGGAGGGGGCTCGCACCCCGATAGCAGTAGGTCAGTCAACACATATGCTGGCTTATAAACCGCTATCGGGGGCAAGCCCCCTTGTATGTTTAGACTTGAAGGGGTGGGTGGGACTAAAAGCCCGATTCTGACTCTAACCAGTACAGACCGTGGGAGACTTCGTCCCACCCCTTCTACCCAAAAGCGCCAATAAGGAAT